>Ga0154491_115_pt1 | contig 246902 bp, 229 predicted proteins | sample RifGroD2_FD_115970 | JGI IMG/M metagenome (GOLD analysis project Ga0154491, IMG submission 115970) | Bacteroidetes bacterium GWD2_33_33
GAAGAAAAGAAAAATGAAGAAGAAGATAAAGATTATAAACTCTTTTAGAGTTAAAAGTTTTTAAAAGCCACCACCTTTGGTGGTGGTTGTTTACTTTTATAAAGCAGAACTTATTTATTCCGCAAGGTTACAGAAGCTTTCATTCGCAAAAGATCCTTGCCATAATTGCTTTTCATGAGTGAAAAAGTGAATATCAAAGTTACAATAAAGAAAATGATTATTATTCCCAAGTCTGGATTCCCGGGTGCTGTTCGTGAATGGCTTTTAGTTTTTATTAACATTTTTTATCGTATTTAATATTTATTTGGGATTATTTATGATTCCTGATAAAAGTAACAGGTTTGAGTTATTTTCTTTTATTGCAAAAAGAAAAGGAGAATCAAAACAAATATGAGTTATGCCTGCTGAATTGAAGTTGTCAATATTATCGGAATTAAGTGCAGGTACAACTCCATCAGGCCGAATGTTAAATGATGATAATGTATAAAAATTATCAATACCGAAATCTGATGCTGAAATACCAGTGTATCCGTTATTATCATCAATAATAAAACTTAAATTCGAATTTTTTATATACGAATTTATATCAAGTTCGGATTGTAATTCCAATTTGGGAATAGTTAAATCTATTGCAGTTTTCGATAATTGGTTTATCCAATAGTTCCAGTTTGCAGAATTAAGGTTTAGAGTTACTTCACGAATACTGCTATTCTCTTTTATGCGAAATGCCAGGAGACTTAAATTTTCATCTGAATAAGGTATTTCAATAAGTTCAAAAAGCTCGTTTGAAAAATAGTTATAAAATCCATTTACTTTTAACATGTCAACAGTTATAGAATCAGAATCGGCTGTTTTAAATTTGGCTTTTACAGTATTGTCAAATTTCTTTCTCCATTGCATGTTTAAAGAAAAGGTATGAATAAGCATTGATGTTTTGCTTTCATCATCTTCATAATTATATGAAAATTCATTATTTGACGTTGTATAAATCCACTCCGAAATCTTTTCGATATCATCTTCATCCTGAAAATAAACAGAATCGATATGATATCCATAAAAAAAGTCGCCAATATTTTTGAAGTGTTCATTTACACCGATTCCATTTTCATACCAAAAACTATTTGCAAACAGGAGTTCTGGTGAATACATATTTATTGCTTCAATAATTTTCCTATACGAATTATTAATTATATCAAGAGTATAGTTGGCCGGGTTAATGTAATAATTTATATAATCATAAGTAGTTCCCGATGCCCCGTTTAATAAATAATTAAGACTGGCAGAGATTTCGAAGGGAGAAAAAAAGATATTTTCGTTCGATTTATTTTGCTGGGTTATTCTGAAGATGTCAAACCCAAAATTATTTGAAGCATCTACAATTTTTTTATCCTGGGTTGATAATATAAAATCGTCAATAGATGAATCTAACCCGTATTCGTCGCATGATACCAGTACAAGTAAAAATAAAGTTAAGTAGAAGAGAAAGATATTCTTTTTTATAAAATGCATTATTAATAAAATTTAGAAGCAAGGAAAAGACGAGTAAATAATCTAAATGGTTGCGTTAGTAATAAAAATATTTAATTTCTAACGCAACTATTCTTTTTAAATGAACATCTAAAAATTAATTAATGAAAAGAAAAATGTTTGCAAGCTTTTTGCAGGTGAAAATTATTCATAAATTTGTTTAAACCGGGGTTTTAAAAAATTTGAATTTTGGATAATCTTCCTGAAATACTTAAAGCTTGTATTAAGGGCGACAGAATTGCTCAGAAACGTTTGTATCAGCTTTTGGCTGATAAAATGTATGGTGTATGTTTAAGATATGCAGCAAACGAAGATGAAGCAAAAGATATTTTACAGGATGGATTTATAAAAGTATTTTTAAACTTAAAACAATTTAATTTTAAAGGTTCTTTCGAAGGCTGGGTGAGACGTATAATTGTAAACACTGCTCTTGAGAAGTTTCGAGATAAGAATTATTTATTTGCTGTAAATATGACACAGAGCTACGAAACAGGTGATAGTGAATACGATCATATTTTAAGTGAATTATCGGCAAATGATTTATTACTGCTGATTAGTGAATTGTCACCCCAATACCGGATGGTGTTTAATTTATATGCCATTGAAGGGTACTCTCATAAAGAAATCAGTGAGATTATGAATATTAAAGAAGGAACTTCAAAATCGAATTTATCAAGAGCCAGGGAGATATTAAAAGAAAAGATTAGCAAACATTACTGTATTCCGGTAAATTTTTAATTAAAAAAATGAGTAAACAAATTGACGATATATTTAAGAAAAATTTAAAAAATTACAGGCAACCTGTACCAGGTGATGTGTGGGATAATATTGAGCAGGCATTAAATCAAAATAAGAAAAAAGGAGTTCAATTATATAAACTTTTTGCAGCTGCCGGTATTCTTTTAATTGTTGCATTGAGTATGCTTTTTGTACTTAACCAAACAAACAACACGATATCTGAAAATAACAATATTTCGCAAACCGGACAAAAAGAATTAAAAACAGGAAGCAATACCGAAACTTCAAACCAGAATGAACCGATTATTATTGATGAAGTTAAGAATGAGAATAAAAACCCCAAGAGTGAGATTTTATATTCACATGGTATTGAAAAAACTGTTGCAGAATTAAAAGTTGACAAATCTCAATCAAAAGAGTTAAATAAAGAAACTCTGGAAAAGCTGATTTCAAAATCGATAAGCATCAATGTTTTAAACAAAACAGCCGGAATAGCAATAAGCTACAAGCATTCTAATCCAAAAGAGATTCAGGATTTAGTATTAGCAGTCAATACTAAAAATGATAAAATAAAAACTCCTGTAAAATGGGTTGTTGGTGGCGAGTTTGCACCATCTTATTCATACAGGTATCTGAGCGGGGCTGAAAATGATTTAGAGAAAACATATTTTAACTCGGTTGAAACACCCGTATCGTCATATTCCGGAGGGCTAAACGTTCAGGTTGTTCTTCATAAACGATTATCAGTTCAAACAGGCGTTTATTATGCTACAATGGGGCAAAGCATCAACCATTTAAATGTGTATTCAAATAAAGCCTTCGATCAGGTCGAAGCAAAATACCAAAAAGATTTGTTAAACACATTTACTTTATCAAATTCAATAGGCACTGTAGAATTTAATTCAAGGTATATTTTCGTTGATGAAACAAATTTTCGGGTTAATATAAATTCCGACAATAAATATTTCTTCGATGCAACAGATCCTGCATTTGATGAGGTAAATGCCGAAATTCACCAAAATCTTGAATATATTGAAATTCCCTTGTACTTGAACTATAAGGTTGTTGATCGAAAAATTGATTTAAATATCACCGGTGGTGTTGGTGCAAATATGTTAGTTGGTAACAACGTTTACCTGATAAGTGGAAATAATAAAGAGAATATAGGTAAAACGAATGGAGTAAAAACCATGAACTATAGCGGGATATTTGCTTTGGGCCTTGAATTCCCATTATTGAGAAATTTAAGTTTCAGGCTGCAGCCCGCAGTAAAATACTATATAAATACAGTTAACCCTGATTCAGATATTGAATCCCATCCATATTCTTTTGCTGTATTTTCCGGGTTTAACTTTTCTTTATAATTATTTGCCCTTGATAGTAAAAACTCAGCATTTTTTGCAACCTTTGAACATGGATATCTGTTAAACTTTTACAAGCTTTAATCTAATTCATTTACTATGCTTTCCATATTTAGAATACAAATAATATCTTTTGTTAAAAAAAATAAATATTTAACATTATTTCTAATTTTTATATTAGCAATCCCCTTTGTTTTTAGCTTTTTTAAAAAAGGAGTTGATAGTGATGATAAAGATTACACCGACTTTTTTCAAAGAAAATACTCCGTTTTTGCGTTAAATATTCCAAATAATTTATCGTTTGCTGGCGAAAATGTACCATTAGATCATTTTGATGTACGCGAAGCTCTCGATCAGGAAATGCTTGTAAATACATATTGGCAATCGCAGACTCTTTTATTCATTAAAAGAGCAAAACGCTATTTCCCTGAAATCGAACCCATACTAAAGAAAAACAATATTCCCGATGATTTTAAATACCTTGTTTTGGCCGAAAGCGATTTGAAAAATGTTGTTTCACCTTCGGGTGCAGTAGGAGTATGGCAACTTTTAGAAGGCACGGCAAAAGACCACGGGCTCGAAGTTAATGACAATGTTGATGAACGTTACCATATTGAAAAAGCCACAGAAGTTGCATGTGATTTTTTATTAAAATCGAAAGAACTTTTTGGTTCCTGGACAATGGCAGCTGCATCGTACAACATGGGGAGAACAGGCTTGCTGAAGCAGGTTAAGAGGCAGGGGCAGTCCGATTATTACAATCTATTGTTAAACGACGAAACTGCACGTTATATCTATAGAATTCTTGCCATCAAACTTATCCTGGAAAACCCCCAGGATTATGGGTTCTATCTTCGTGAAAAAGACATGTATTATCCAGTGCCCACTTATACCATAAAAGTGGATTCATCAATTTCAGATTTTGCATTGTTCTCAGAAAAATACAACATCAACTACAAAATATTAAAACACTTCAATCCATGGTTGCGTGATTCTTTTCTTGATAATAAAAGGGGAAAAGAATATTTAATAAAAATACCGGAAAACGGGTACAGAAGTTATTCAAAAATTAGTGATCAAATTAAATTTGATACTACTTTTGTAGCAAATTAAGAAGTATTGTATTAAAAGTTACATTTTGAATAACGATAAAATAAAAGAACAGGAAAGTATTGTTGAGAAAAGGAACGAATTAACAGTCCTGGGTGCTCGTGTACATAACCTGAAGAATATTGATATAACAATTCCCCGGAATAAACTTACAGTTATTACAGGGCTGAGCGGAAGCGGTAAATCATCGCTTGCTTTTGATACTATTTATGCTGAAGGACAACGCCGGTATATCGAAACACTTTCGGCGTATGCCCGCCAGTTTCTGGGTACCATGGAACGTCCCGATGTTGACCAGATAACCGGGTTAAGTCCTGTAATTTCTATTGAACAGAAAACAACTAACAAAAATCCACGATCAACTGTTGGAACCGTTACCGAAATTTACGATTTCTTACGATTGCTTTTTGCCCGTGCATCAGATGCTTATTCGCATGTTACAGGCGAAAAAATGGTAAAATATACCGACGATCAAATTATTCAACTGATAATTGAAAAATTCAGGAATAAAGATATTCTTGTGCTTTCACCTCTTGTACAAGGACGAAAAGGCCATTACAAAGAATTGTTCGAGCAAATCAGAAAAAAAGGATTCTTATATGCCAGGATAAACGGTGATATCAAAGAACTTGTTCATGGTTTGCGCCTCGACAGGTACAAAACGCATTATATCGAAACAGTCATTGATAAATTAAAAGTAAGCCAAAACGACGAGAAACGGTTAAAACGTACTGTTCAAACTGCTATGGAACATGGCAGGGGAATTATCATGGTTATGGAAAAAGATAGCCAGAATGTAAAATATTTTAGCCGTAAATTAATGTGTCCCACGAGCGGATTGTCTTATAACGAACCTGCTCCTCATACCTTCTCATTTAACTCCCCACAGGGTGCGTGTCCGAAATGTAACGGACTGGGAACAATCAGCGAGATAGATATCAAAAAAATTATTCCTGATTCGAATTTAAGCATTAAAAATGGAGGCGTTTTACCTCTGGGGAAATATAAAAATACACTTATTTTCTGGCAGCTAGAAGCTATTGCACTCAAATACAGGTTTACGCTCGATACTCCGATAAAAGAAATTCCTGAAAATGCATTAAATATCATTTTATATGGTTCTGAAGAATCCTTTAAACTGATCAATACTCCTCTCGGGCAATCTTCGAACTACTTTCTGAATTTCGAAGGTGTGGTTAATTATATCAATAATTATCAACAGGATACTATGTCGGAAAGCACTAAGAATTGGAGCGAACAATATATTAAAAAAGTATCCTGCCCCGAATGCAATGGTTCAAGATTAAAACAAGAATCCCTGTTTTTTAAAATTGCAAACAAGAATATTGCCGAACTCTCGGCCATGGATATTGACCAGCTCTACCAGTGGTTTAATACTATTGAAGATCAGTTATCAGAAAAACAAAAAACGATTGCCCGTGATGTAATCAAAGAAATTAAAGAACGATTATCATTTCTGCTTGACGTTGGATTAAATTATTTATCGATTAACAGGAGTTCTGCAAGTTTATCGGGAGGCGAAAGCCAGCGTATTCGTTTGGCAACACAGGTTGGCTCTAAATTAGTGAATGTACTTTATATTCTCGATGAGCCGAGCATAGGTTTGCACCAGCGCGATAACCGTAAACTGATAAGTTCGTTAAAACAACTCCGCGATACAGGTAATTCAGTTATTGTTGTTGAACACGATAAAGAAATGATACTCTCTGCCGATTATGTGGTAGATATGGGTCCCAAGGCTGGAAGGCACGGGGGCAGAATCGTTGCTCACGGAACTCCCGATGAGATAATGAATTCAAATACTTTAACAGCCGATTATTTAAATCACAGAAAACAAATTGTAGTTCCTGAAACAAGAAGACCCGGGAACGGACTTTCTTTAATTCTTAAAGGAGCAAAAGGGCATAACCTGAAAAATCTAACGGCAGAATTTCCTTTAGGTAAATTTATTTGTATAACCGGAGTTTCGGGAAGTGGAAAATCATCACTGATTAATGAAACATTACATCCTATATTAAGCAGGCATTTTTACAGATCGTCGGCACAACCTCTTGATTATGAATCTTTAGATGGGATAAAAAACATAGATAAAGTAATTGAGGTTGATCAATCACCCCTGGGGCGTACCCCACGTTCAAACCCTGCAACATACACCGGTGTGTTTACTGATATCCGGAAATTATTTGAGCAAATACCCGAATCAAAAATCAGGGGGTATAAAGCCGGAAGGTTTTCGTTTAATGTTAAAGGAGGCAGGTGCGAAACCTGTCAGGGTGCAGGTGTGCAAACAATTGAAATGAATTTTTTACCCGATGTATATGTTCATTGCAAAGATTGTAATGGTAAAAGATACAATCGCGAAACCCTTGAAGTTAAATTTAAAGGGAAATCAATAAGTGATGTGCTAGACATGACTATTAACCAGGCTCTCGAGTTTTTTCAACAGGTACCATCAATTAAACAGCGAATAAAAGCTTTACAGGAAGTAGGATTAGGTTACATTACACTGGGACAACCTTCTACAACACTTTCCGGGGGTGAATCGCAACGGGTTAAGCTGGCTACCGAACTTGCAAAACGAAATACAGGAAATACACTTTATATTCTCGACGAACCAACTACAGGGTTGCATTTCGAAGATATCCGTATTTTACTCGATGTTCTGAATAGCATTGTTGACAAGGGAAATACTGTAATTGTAATTGAACATAACATGGATGTGATTAAAGTAGCCGATTATGTTATTGATATTGGAAAAGAAGGTGGTGCTAAAGGTGGCGAAATAATTTGCAAGGGTACACCCGAAGAGATTAGCAAAAATAAAAATAGTTACACGGCTCAATTTTTAAAACACGAACTATTAAAAAAGTAAAAAATAAACTATTTTAGTATAATTATTTGATTAAAAACTAACCTATATGACAAACGAAGAATTAATTAAAGATGCATTTGACAATAAAACATGGAACGAAATTCAAACATCAGATTCATGGACAATATTTAAAGTGATGGCCGAGTTTGTCGAGGGATTTTCAAAATTAGCACGAATCGGGCCTTGTGTTTCCATTTTTGGTTCTGCACGTACAAAGCCTGATAATAAATATTTTAAACTGGCCGAAGAAATCGCCTTGAAACTAACTCAGCATGGTTATGGCATTATAACCGGGGGCGGGCCAGGTATTATGGAAGCTGGTAATATGGGAGCTAAAATGGGAAACGGAAAATCAGTTGGTTTAAATATCGATTTACCTTTTGAACAATCGGCAAACTTATTTATTGATCCCGATAAACTCATTAGTTTCGAACACTTTTTTGTTCGAAAAGTGATGTTTGTTCGTTATGCCCAGGGATTTATTGTTCTCCCGGGCGGATTTGGTACACTCGACGAGTTGTTCGAAGCTATTACCCTGATCCAGACTGAAAAAATTGGGCAGTTTCCAATTATCCTTGTTGGGTCAGAATACTGGAAAGGATTAATCGATTGGATTAAGGAAGTAGTAATGGGAGTGGAGCATAATATAAATCCTAAAGATTTAGAACTAATTTCTATTGTTGATACTGCCGATGAAGCTGTAGAAAAAATAAATGATTTTTATTCTAAATATTTATTAAGTCCAAACTTCTAATTTCCTTAGCAGGGAGTTACCAACATTTTTAATATTTTATTAACAATTGTTAATAAGCCCTGTTGATATTTTGTTATTATTGCATTTAATGCTTATTTTTATTCGGTAACTTGGCGTTTTAAATTTAGTGTTTATGATAAAACATTTATTGCTTCTTTTAAACATGGGTGTAATGCTAATTCTGAATTCCATTTTTTCAGATAATGTTTCACTCAGTTTAAATAGTGTAAACGAGGTAGAAGCAGGAAATGAGATTTATGTTGAAATTACATTAAGCAAATCCGATTTTGAAAGTTTTGCCCGATTTCAGCAGGAAATTCCTGCAGGATTAACTCCTGTACCTGTGAATACTGCTAATGCCGATTTTAGTTTTAGCGATCAGAAAATTAAATTTATCTGGTTAAGACTACCCGCCGAACAGGAAATAACAATTTCGTATAAACTTCAGGTTGACCAACGCCTTAAAGGCCGTTTTGATCTTAACGGACAGTTCTCATACATATCAAACAACGAACGTAAATCGGTTCAGGTTACTCCTAAAACAGTCAATATTTTACCATCAACAACCATAGATCAAAACCTGATTGTTGATATTGCCGATTTTAGAAATTTAGTTGCTCCTGTTCAATTAAAGACAGACATTGCCCAGGTTAAATGTATCAGGCAAATGCCTTATAAGGCACAAGGATCTAACGAGTATATGGTTAATCTGTTGGTAAGTAAAGGAACGAAAGAAAAATTTGCAAAAATACAGGAAACTATACCTGCCGGTTTTACTGCTGTTGCAGTTGACAACAAAGATGCCATTTTTACTTTTAAAGATCAAACTGTAAAATTATTGTGGATGAATTTACCCGCAGAACCTTATTTTGTTGTTTCCTACAAATTAGTTCCTGAACCCGAAAAGACAGACAAACCAGTATTAGCAGGTACATTTTCATATATCGAGCAAGACAACACGATAAGTATTGATATTCTTGAAAAAGATGTTAATCTTACAAATAAATCATCTGAGAACCTGTTGGCTGTTATATCGTCAACAGCCGAAACACAAACTATCCCGGTTACAACAACTCAACCCCTTGATTATTCAGGTAAAGTAAATATTGAAATTGCCGAAAGTGCATTAAAATTATTACGTGAAGATACAAGGCTTACAAGTATGCTGGAACCTGAAACAGGAATTTATTACAGGGTTCAGATTGCAGCAGGCCATCGGCCAATAGATATTAACAGGTATTTTAAAAAATACAATCTCGATAAAGAAGTACGTACCGAATTGCACGAAGGATGGCGGAAATACTCTGTTGGTTCATTTTATGTTTATAAAGCAGCCCGCGATTACAGGGTTCATATTTGGAATACAACACCTATTGATGACGCTTTTGTTGCAGCATACAACAATGGGAAACGAATAACAGTGCAGGAAGCTTTAATGATTACAAATCATGACTGGTACCAATAACCCTAACTTGATCTTGGACAATGAGATTAATTAAATACGTAATTCTATTTTCAATTCTGACTTTCGGTTCACGAATGCTATTTGCTCAGGGCGGATACGAAGATTTACTTTTTACCGAAGTGGAAGTGGAAAATCCCGTGTATATGCCTGTGATTGGACTTGGTGCGGGATTTATTAATTACTACGGAGAACTTGAAAACGATACAAAAAATATTTTACAGGGAACTCCAACGTTTCGTTTAAATTTGTATCAACCCCTTGGGAAAAAGCATTACATGAAAGGAAATATTAATGTTATATATGGTAAAATATCGGGATATGAACGTTCATTTGAAGATACCTCTAAAAACCTGAATTTTTCAGACGATATATTTACTATTGGAGCAAACCTGGAATATAATTTTGGTAATATTTTTAAAGGAGATCGAAAAATAAGGCCCTTTTTATCATTAGGTGGTGAGTATATTACCTTCTCCACGATGAATACTGATTTGGAAAATAGTGAAGGAGAATATATTTATTTACCCGATGGAACAATCCGTGTAGATGATGTAGTTGCTAAGCGAGATTATATTTACGAAACCAATTTTCAAACATTGAATCGTTTTGGAAGAGATAAACAAACAACATCTGTTATTGCTCTGGTTGGAGATGCAGGATTAGATTTTAAAATTACAAATCGTGTTTCATTAAGATTAGCTGGTTCGTTACATTATACATTTACTGATGAAATTGACGATGTTAGCAACGAGAATACCAAAGGAAGAATTGGTGACAGTAAAAACGATATGTTTTCATTCACTTATGTTGCATTAAATCTTGACTTGTTTTCTGAAGCCAAAACTAAAATCATGGAAAGCTTATTCCTTGATGTTTCTGGCGATTTTGATTATACCATTATTGCAGATTCTGATAATGACGGGGTATTGGATTTAGCAGATAATTGTTTCAATACACCAGAAGGAATTGAAGTAGATTCTGTAGGTTGCCCGTTTGATGATGATAAAGACGGTGTTCCTAACTTTAAAGATAACGATTTAGCTTCTGTAACTAATGCTATTGTTGATGAAAACGGTGTTGAGTTAACCCCGGATCAAATTCTTGCCAATTTACTTCAGGATATTCAGGCTGTTATGAGAACCGATGCTTACATGATTCCTATTGGCCTGGGATGGTCGAAATATTCACAGATGTCGAATGTTGAAATTCCTGAAAAGTTCAAACCACTTGATATTGATAACGATGGGTATATTTCATTTGAAGAACTCTTGAAAGCCATAAATAATTTCTTCGATTCCGATGGTGAGTTTAAACCTGACGATATTTACGAACTGAATGATTTCTTTTTTGCCCAGTAATATAGTCTAAACAGTTTAAGCATAGAAAAAATGCAGGAATTTCGTACAGCATTTCTGTTCACCGCTACCAAAGTTTAAAACAGTTTCGTCCTAAAATAAGGTTACTAGTTTTTTTATAATCCTATAACAGGTTTACAAAAATATAAAATCCTAAAAAACTTTTTGTGGGATTAGGTTTAAAGTAGTTTTTCCATTTTCTGTAAGTTTTGTTTTTAAGGAATGCAAATGACCTGTAAGGGAAAACACATTGTAATAAAATTGCAAATGTGTTTGCTAAATGTTAAAAAAGGAGCTTCTTTATCAATGCAGAATGTTTTATTTACTATACTTCAGATTGATTTTTGCTAAATTTGCTATCAAATAATTTTTTGTGATCAATTATACAAACTTTTACCAAAAATAAATTCAGATTCAATATTCTTTTTAATACAGTAATTAATTAACTTCTTTTATCGTGGAAATCATTAAAACAACTAATCTTTCCAGAAAGTACCTTAAAGGTACAATTGAAATACCTGCATTATCAGGTATAAACATTACTATTCAGCATGGAGAATTTGTTTCTATTGTTGGTAAATCAGGTTCTGGAAAATCAACCCTGTTAAATATAATCGGAGGGCTCGATAAACCTGATAATGGCAATATTTTTTATGATGGTAAAGATTTAGCTCATTTCAAGAGATCTGAATTAGCATTTTACCGATGCCATGAAGTAGGAATGATTTTCCAGTCATTTAATCTAATTCATCATTTAACAGCTGTTGGTAACATTTCGTTAGCTCTAACATTCGGAGGATTACCCAAAAAACTTCGGGTGGATACATCTTACAACCTTTTAAAGTCGGTTGGAATGGAACACCGGTTAAATCACAAACCCAAAGAACTATCGGGTGGAGAAATGCAACGGGTAGCAATAGCCCGGGCACTTGCAAATAATCCAAAGATTTTACTTGCCGACGAACCTACAGGAAATCTTGATACTACAACTTCGAAAGAAATTATTTTATTATTACAAAGCCTGAACAAAGAAAAAGGGGTTACAATAATCATGGTTACCCACGACCTGGAAACTGCACAAAAAATATCGAACCGGGTTATCAAACTTAAAGACGGACAAATTATTGATGGTTTAAATAATGAACTTTAAATTATGAATATACTTGACTTACTAGACTTATCATTCTCAAATCTTTGGCGTACAAAAGTAAGAACAATTCTTACCATAGTCGGGGTTATTGTTGGTATTGGTGCATTATCATCGATGGTTTCGTTTGGAACAGGAATGCAAAAAAACATTACCGACACTTTTGCAGCAAACGATTTATTTACCAGTATTCGGGTTTTCCCGAAAAATGCTAATCCATACTCTCTTGCTTCTGGTAACATTGTACTTGAAAGCGAGCAGAACGAACTAACCCCGCTTAATGATTCTACCTTGAATATTATTCAAAATTTAAATAAGATTGAAATTGCATTTCCTGAAATTATGATTCCTGTAAAATTAAAATACAAGACCTTTCAGGCAAATGTGAACTTACAGGCTTTACCTGCAGCTATGGGCCAGTTTAAACCATACAGCAATTTACAATATGGAAGATTTTTCTCATCTGATTCTGCCTATGAAGCAATTATTGATACACGAACGCTTAAAAAAATGAATCTTGTACTGCAGGAAAGCCAGGGCAATATTTCGTTATCGGCCGAAGATTCTGCAAAAGGTTGTATATTAGTACATCCCGACTCTGTTTTAGGAACGACATATACTATTTTTTCGGCCGCGCAGGGATTATCAACTATGAATCCCCCGGGTATCGGGGTATCCTCTTTCTCTTTGGGACAACCAAAAACAAAAGTTAAAATAGTTGGAATCCTTGATAACAACTCTGATTTTTCACCAACAAATTTTAGCGGAGGCATAATTATTCCTGCTAAAACATCATATTCAATTCCTCAACTTGGTTTCTCATCGGTTTGGGATTTGTTATCACCAAATAAACAAAAGAATAAGTACAATTCTTTTTATGTGCGGGTAAAAGGCATAAATGATGTTGACAAGATGAGTGCCGAGATAAAAGCATTGGGATTCAGCACTTTTTCAATAGCAGATCAATTGAAAGAGATAAAACGTAATTTTTTAATTATGGATGGTATTTTGGGAGCCATTGGAACTATTGCCTTATTTGTAGCAGCATTAGGCATTATAAACACCATGTTGATGTCGATTCTTGAACGAACGCGGGAAATAGGAATTATGAAATCGATTGGCGGAGCTGAAAGAGATATACGCCGGATTTTTATGATCGAGGCTTCGTTTATTGGTCTTATCGGTGGGATTTTTGGACTTATACTGGGTTACGGAGTAACACGCCTTGCAAATATTGTTATAAACGCTCAGTTAGCCCCTTTAGGTGAAAAAAATATAGATTTGTTTTATTTCTCATGGGAGATTATTTTGGGTTCAATGATATTTGCAGTTTTGGTAAGCTTGTTGGCTGGTATTTACCCCGCATACAGGGCTGCAAGAATCGATCCCGTAAAAGCACTCCGCCATGATTAGGATGCTTTCTTTAAATAAGATATCTGAAACTAAATCAATTTATTGTAAAAGGCATTGAAAATATCCATTAAGCCTAAAAAGCTATTCATATAAAAAAAAGCAGCCAGAATTAATGGCTGCTTTTTTTAATACGAAATAATAATTATTCAATAATTTCTGCACTAATCATCAGGCGTATATTTGAATTTCCAGGATCATTAGTAATAACATATATTGATTTACGTTGAACACCTTTTCTCCCACCCGGAGAAAAAATTGCTTTAAACGAGCTGCTTTCGCCTGGTTTTAATGTTGTTTTTTCCGGTTCAACTGTTGTACACCCACAGGTTGACTTAATTTTACGTATTATTAAATCGCTTTTTCCTGTATTTTTAAACTTAAATAAATGTTCAACTTTTTCATCACCTTTAATCTTTCCAAACTCATGTGATGTCTTATCGAATTCTATTTTAGGAGCATTTTTCAACTGCTCCGGGGTAAAGTTTGAAAAATCTTCCTTAACATTAGCGCTTATAGTAATTACACTGTTATTAGGACTTTGATCATTAATTAAGACCTTAACTTTATCTGTAATAAAATCCCAATCGTTAACACGTTTGGCATCGTATTCACCAATTATATATCCTTTCTCTCCGGGTTTTAAAACTGCAGGAACAGGTGTTAGTTTTAAATATGATGGAGCATTTTCGAAAGTAACTTTCATGTCTGTTTTCGATGAATTAAAAATCTTCAGGGTATCTTTCTTAACTGTATTAACATAAACCGTTACAAAAGAAAAATGAGTTGTTTCAAGCCTTAATTCACCAATTGTTTTTGGATAAATATCTTCAACCGTTTTTTCCCTGGCAATAACTTCGCCTGTAATTCTTAAAGTAATCCTGGAATTTATAGCGTTCGATTCAACTGTAATGCTTTTATTAAAATCTCCCGGCCTGTTTTTAGGATCAAACACAGCGTTTACAAAACCTTTTTCACCGGGCATTATCGGTTTTTCTGTCCATGATGGGGATGTACACCCGCAAGATGCTTTTACACTGTTTATTATTAAAGGGCTTTCACCAGTATTTGTAAAAACAAACTTGTATTCAACTGTACCCTGATCTTCTTTAAATTTCCCGAAATCGTGGGTTTCTTTTTCAAACGATATGGCTGCTGATTTTTGTTGTGCATTGGTAACACATATTGTAAGCAAACCCAATAATAGTGTTAAAAATATTCTTTTCATTGCTCTATATTTTAATTAAAACAAAATTTTAACCAACTTTAACAAAGGTAAAAATAAAATTATAGATTAGATTATCATTAACAATCTTTAACTTTTAGTAATATTGTGTTTAATTCATGCGGGTAATCAAACAAAAAATATACAATAAAGTTTGAAAAATTATTCTTTTACAATACTCGGTTTTTACCTGATGTTCCTGTTCACACAAGAAGCAAACGCCCAGTTTTACAATGGGCATCAAATGGATTTTGGTAAAAACAGGGTTCAGTATTCTGATTTTTACTGGTCGTTTTTAAAATACGATAAATACGATATTTATTTTTATGAAGATGGGGAAGATATTGCAAAATTCACCGGGGATTATGTAAATGATGAAATTCAAAAACTAGAGCAAAGACTAAATCATAAATTAAATAAACGTTTGATTTTTACAGTTTATAATAAATTTTCTGATTTTAAACAAAGTAATATAGGACTGGTTACAGGGAAAGAAGAATTCAATACAGGAGGAATAACAAAAATTAAAAACAATAAGGTTAGCCTGTTTTTCCAGGGCAATCATCTTGAATATGAAAAGCAGGTTCGCGAATCCATTGCAGAAGTAATTATTATGGAAATGTTGTATGGAACCAAATTTAGCGAAAACCTTTCTGCGTCAAGCATGCTAAATATTCCTGATTGGTTTTTAAAAGGATTAAGTTCCTATTTATCTGATGATTGGAATATAGATATTGAAAACAGGGTTAAAGACGGTATCCAGGCTAATTCGTATAAAAAGTTCAATCACATTACCGGTGATGATGCAATATATGCCGGGCATTCTTTTTGGAAATACCTGAACGACTATTATGGAAATACTGTAATTACCGATATAATTTATTTAACTCGTATTCATAAAAATGTAAACAGGGCATTATACCAGGTATTAGGCATACATTTTAAAGATTTAACACTACAATGGTTCAATTATTATTCAAATTACTATGCCAACGATATTTTCAGAACCGATTCATTACAAACTAATCATTCGATAATAAAAAAACCTAAACGAACACGGGTATATTACCATGCAAAAATAAGCCCCTGTGGAAATTATATCGCGTATGTTTCGAACGAACTTGGACAATATAAAATCTGGATTTATGATTCTGAATCAGAAAAAACCAAAGTTATTAAAAAAGAAGGTTACAGTATCAGGCAAATTAACGACTATACGTATCCAATAATTGAATGGCATCCAAGCGGCAAATACCTGACATTAATTTCAGAAAAAAACGGAGGTTTAAAACTCACCCAATATTCACTTGGCGATAAAAATTTCATAGAACGTAATCTCTTGTATTTCGATAAAATACTGGATTTCTCGTACTCTTCTGATGCATCAAAAATGGTTTTTTCTGCTGTTAAAAAAGGAAACACTGATATTTTTGTTTACGACATAGCTTCATCATCGAGCGAACAAATAACAAGCGATATTGCTGATGATTTTAATCCTTCATTTGTACAAAATGACACGAAAATTCTGTTTTCATCAAACAGGTTAAATGACACATTAAACCCAAAATACACTCCCAATACATATTCAAATCATTTTGATTTTTATATCTATAATTACAAATCGAAAGATGATTTGCTAACGAATCTTACAAATACACCATACAGTAATGAAATCAGTGCTTTTGAAATAGGCTCAAACCAATATACCTATTTAAATGACAAAAACGGAATAAGAAATTTATACATTGGAAATTACGATAGTACAATAAGTTTTATCGACACTGCAATACATTATCAATATTTTTTAAACGAAAAAGCATTAACCAACAAATCAAGAAATATCCTTGAGCATCATATTAACGGGGAAAAAACAAAACAACTGCAATTAAGTTATAGCAACAAATTGTATAATATAGATATAAAAGAAAACTTTCTTTCAGAAAAACTATCAGATCAGAATCTTCCGCAAACAACCTATCAGAAAATATTAAACAAAGATTTTGAAAACGAAGAAAAAAAATCTTTAATAAATAATAAAACATCAACGTTTGATTCGATTTATATTTTTTCTGATGAAGAAAATTACGTTGATATTAACAATTATATTTTTGAAATAGAAAAACCATATTTTCCTTTCAAATACCAAAACATTCCAATTGATACAACAAACTTAAAAAGCCAAACATCAAAAATACAGATTTATCAACGCACATTTTTTATAGATCATTTTGTAAGTCAGGTTGATTTCAGTTTCTTAAACTCTTCGTACCAGGCATTTACCGGCGGAGCGGTTTACTTTAACCCCGGATTAAATGCTTTACTTAAAATTGGTGCTTTCGACCTGTTAGAAGATTATAAAATTATTGCAGGAGTGCGATTCTCAGCCGATTTTAATAGCAATGAATACCTTGTTAGTCTTGAGAATCTTAAGAAAAAAGTAGATGAACAAATTGTTTTTCATCGACAGAATTTTGAAAATCCTACTGACACGTTTATTACAAAAACACTTACACACAAACTGATGTATGTAAGAAATATGCCCTTCAATCAGGTTTCTGGAATTAAGGGTACAATAACAGCGCGTCACGATAAGCTGACATATTTATCGACCGATAGAATCAGTTTACAAAAAAAGGACAATCACAAAATCTGGGCTGGATTAAAACTGGAATATATTTTCGATAACACCATTAGCACAGGAGTGAATCTGTATAATGGAACACGATATAAGATATTTGCAGAATATTATAATCAGGTAAATAAATCGGAAACTGACTTATATGTTGTCGGGGTCGATTTCAGGCATTACCAAAAAATTCATCGTGATTTAATATTTGCAAGCCGTTTTGCAGCAAGTACATCTTTTGGCAAAAACAAATTGATCTATTACTTGGGGGGTGTTGATAACTGGACAAACTTTTCAGCAAACACACCTAGTTTTATACCTCTTAGCGAAATACCTATTGATGAAAATGAAACGTATGCTTTTCAGTCGGTTGCCACTAACATGCGAGGATTTCCACAGAATATAAGAAACGGGAACAGCTTTGCTCTTATAAATACCGAACTAAGATGGCCTATTGTTAAGTACTTTTCGGGTTATCCTGTAAACTCAGCTTTTTGGTCAAACATGCAGCTAATCGGTTTTTTTGATGTTGGAACAGCCTGGAGCGGTTTAACTCCATACTCTGAAGAAAATGCTTATGACAAAAAAGTTGTGCATAATAAGCCTATAACAATTATTATCGATACAGAAAAAGAACCCATAGTTGCGGGATATGGTTTTGGAGCCAGGATTATGGTTTTCGGTTATTTTATGCGGTTCGACTGGGCATGGGGAATTGAAAATGCGGAAATAATGCCGCGTATTTTTTATTTTTCGTTAAATTTAGATTTTTAAAAACTGGAATATGAGCATAAATGAATTGGTTCTTTTAATAATTATTGGCTTGTTTGCAGGGTTTGTTGGCGGAGCTTTAGGATTAGGCGGAGGAATTATTATTGTTCCCGCATTGGTATTTATCATGGGTTTTACTCAACACCAGGCACAAGGTACAAGTCTCGCGGCTTTGCTTTTACCTGTAGGTATCTTTGCTGTAATTCATTACGCAAAACATAATTATATCGACTATAAGTTTGCAGCTATATTGATTGTTGCATCTATACTTGGAAGTTACCTGGGTTCTTTAGTCTCGACTTATTTACCTGAAAAAACACTAAAAACAATTTTCGGAATTTTCATGTTGCTGATTTCATTAAAAATGATTTTTAATAAATAAATGTATGGATATAAAAGAAAAAATATCGATACTCACGGACAAATATTTTCAAAAAGCAGTTGAAATAAGGCAATACCTGCATAAACATCCCGAATTGTCATTTCATGAAAACGAGACATCAAAATATATATCCGATGTTCTTACATTAAATGGAATAGCATATAAGAAAGGAATGGCAAAAACAGGTATTACAGGAATTATTGAAGGGAAAAATCCACTAAAAAAATGCATTGCTTTAAGAGCCGATATGGATGCCCTGCCTATTGAAGAAAAAAACGACATTCCATTTAAATCCATTAATAATGGAGTAATGCATGCCTGTGGTCACGATGCTCATACAGCATCATTGCTTGGAGTAATTTTAATTCTTAATGACCTTAAAAATGATTTTGAAGGAACGATAAAATTTATTTTTCAACCGGCAGAAGAGAAACTTCCGGGCGGTGCCAAAGCTATGATTGAAGAAGGTATTCTCAAAGACCCTGTCCCTGACCTGATTCTTGCTCAACATGTATATCCTGAATTAGAATCAGGTAAATTGGGTTTTAAAGCAGGTAACTACATGGCATCAAGCGATGAAATTTATATCACAGTTAAAGGAAAAGGCGGGCATGCTGCAATTCCTGATAAGATTGACAATACGGTTTTGATTGCTTCAAAACTAATTGTCGAGATGCAACAAATCTCTAGTACCCTATCTCCATCAGACATTCCAACGGTTCTTTCGTTTGGTAAAGTTATTGCCAATGGAGCAACAAATGTAATTCCTGACGAAGTTAACATTGAAGGCACTTTCCGAACAATGAATGAGAATTGGAGAAGTAAAGCTCATGAATTAATTCAACAAACTGCTACCGAAATAGCACAAAAGCATACTATTTCGATTGATGTTAGTATTCTAAAAGGATATCCGGTACTTATAAATCACGAAGAATTTACGAATAAAGCAATTAAACTTGCGGAAGAACTTCTGGGAAAAGAAAATGTAAAGCCACTTGAATTCAGAATGACTTCTGAAGATTTTGCATATTACTCCCAACATATACCTGCAGTTTTCTATAGATTAGGTATTACAAAACCCGGAGCAACATCTTTTTATCCATTACACTCGCCCAATTTTACTATTTACGAAGAATCTATAAAAACAGGAATGTCAGCAATGGCTTACCTTGCAGTTCAATTTTTAAAATCATAGATTCGAAATTTAACTATTGTTTCAGTATCCCTTTTTTGATTTAAACATATTATTTAGAATGATTCTAAATTTAAAAATATTAGCCTTTTAATAGTCATTTTGTTTTTCTATTCAATTTTTGGAAATACTTTTGTAAGTAAATAAAATATAATTGTAAACTTAAAATTAATAACTATGGCTTATAAAATAAGTGACGACTGTACAGCTTGTGGTACTTGTATTGACGAATGCCCGGTTGAAGCAATATCTGAAGGTGATATCTATAAGATTGATCCTGATACTTGTACTGATTGTGGTGCATGTGCTGATGTTTGCCCAGTTGAGGCTATTCATCCAGCATAACACGAAGAACTAAAAAAGTTGAACCCGCTCTTAGCGGGTTTTTTTGCATTATACTATTTATTTTAATGCTTTTATAAACAAATAAATTGTATTTTCGTTTCCTGAAAAATTCAAAATTTTTAAATCAAAAAATATGTCATTAGTTGAAGAATTTGATAAAAGAGGCAACTGGTTTTTTAAGTATCGTAGTTATTTACCTGTTGTTTTATATCCATTGGCCACCCTTGTAGTATTCCTTGAATTTAAACAAGATTTTCTTGTTTCTGATTTCCGATGGTCCTTAATTTGTTTAATTATTTCCTTTGCGGGCTTGTTCGTAAGAGTTTTAGTTATCGGATTCATGCCTAAAGGAACATCAGGAAGAAATACATCAAAGCAGGTAGCGGAAACCTTAAACACAAAAGGAATTTATTCCGTGGTCAGGCACCCGCTATACCTTGGAAACTTCCTGATGTGGTTTGGAATAATACTCTATGTAAACAATATCTGGTTTGCTATTTCGAGTATTCTTTTATTCTGGCTATATTATGAACGAATCATGTTTGCCGAAGAACAATTCTTAAAAAGAAAATTTGGCGAACAATATCTTGAATGGTCGTTAAAAACACCTCCTTTTTTTCCAAGACTAAAAGGATGGCAAAATGCAGATCTTGAGTTTTCTTTTAAAAATGTATTGAAACGAGAATACAATGGATTATTTGCTATTGGCATATCATTTGCCTACCTGAATATTTTAAAGAATTATATAGAATTAGATAAATTTGAGATATCTAAGTTTTGGTTATTCACTCTAATCATCACTTTTGTTATTTTTATTTTTTTGCGAACATTAAAGAAAACAACACGGATACTGCATGTAAGTGGAAGATAAAAACAAAAAGCTGTTCAAAATTGAAATAAATCCCCCAAGTTGGACTATTAATAATTAATTTATAGTGAATGAGTTCGGTATTTTACCGGACTCATTCACTATAAACGAGCTTTTATTCTTCGTCTTTTAACCACTGGTCTAGCCAGCCAAAGAACTCGCGTTGCCATAATATTCCATTCTGAGGTTGGAGAACCCAATGGTTTTCGTTATGGAAATGCAAATATTTGCTTGGTATTCCTTTAAGCTGGGCTGCATTGAATGCACTCATTCCCTGGGTAAATGCTATTCTGAAATCCTGCTCCCCATGAACTACCATTATAGGAGTGTTCCATTTATCAACAAAGCGATGTGGTGAGTTTTCGTAAGTTTTTTTTGTCGATTTATCCCAATATGGGCCACCCAAATCCCAGTTTACAAAAAACATTTCTTCTGTTTCAAGGTACTGGGCTTCCAGGTTAAACATTCCATCATGTGCAATGAATGCGTCAAACCTGTTGTCGTGGTTTCCGGCAAGCCAGTAAACAGAAAAACCACCATAGCTTGCACCAACAGCACCCAGGTTTTTATTATCAACGAAAGGCTCTTTTGCTATTTCATCTATAGCGCTCAAATAATCTTTCATATTCTGGCCACCATAGTCCCGGCTTATTTGCTCATTCCATTCCGAACCAAACGAAGGAACACCACGACGGTTTGGAGCAACTACAATGTAATTATTTGCAGCCATCATCTGGAAATTCCATCGGTACGAGAAAAACTGGCTTACTGATGATTGTGGGCCACCCTGGCAATATAGAATAGCGGGATATTTCTTATTCGCATCGAAATGAGGCGGATAAATTACCCAAACCAGCATTTGTTTATTATCTGTTGTTTTTATCCATCGTTCTTCAACATTGCCAAAGCTGAGCTGGTCAAGTAAGTTTTTATTTATAAACGAAAGTTGAGTTTCTTCTCCTGATACAGGATTTATACTATAAATTTCTGTTGGCATAGATATGGATTGCTTGGTTCCGATAAGCGTATTTCCAACAGGTTCAACCGATAAGTAGTTGTGATTGCCTTTTGTTACCGGGCTTATTTGTCCTGAACCAACATCGAGTTTATATATTTGATATTTAGCCTGAAAATCGCTTGTGAAATAAATTGTATTATCATCTTTTGCCCAGGCTAAACCATGAGCATTCTGGTCAAAAGTAGAAGTATAATCTCTGTAACTCTTTGTTTCCAAATCATAAATAAATACGCGGTTTTTATCCGATTCGTAACCATCGTTTTTCATACTTTCCCAGGCAATTTTTTTACCATTGTTTGAAAAAACAGGTGAAATATCATAGCCCATTAAACCTTCTGAAATATTTTCAGTTTGTTTTGTTTCTAAATTGTACATGAATATTTCGGAGTTTGTAGAGAGAGAATAAGCTTTACCAACGAGTTTTTTTGATGTATAAGCAATTGTTTTACCATCGGGGCTCCAGCTAATTTGCTCAATTCCGCCAAAAGGTTTAAGAGGGCTGTCGAATCTTTCGCCTTCCATAATATCAACTATATTACTAAGGCTTTTGCCATCGTAGTCAGCAAAAAATACATGGCTGTAAGTGTAATCGTGCCATTTATCCCAATGCCTGTACATTAAATCAGTTTCGATACGTGCATCAGCTTTTGGAAGATCGGGATAAATATCAGTTACACTTTTATCCAGTTTAACATCTTTAATAAACAAGATTTTTGTTTGGTCAGGAGAATATTTAAATCCGTTAATTCCTCCTTCTATAGTTGATATTTGAACCCTGTTTTTGCCATCAGCATCCATTTCCCAAAGTTGCAACGATTCACTTTCAGTACTCAGGAATCCGATTTTTTTACCATCTGGTCTCCAAACATGTGAATACTCGCCCGATTCGGTGTTGGTTATATTTACAGCGTTGCCTCCTTCAACAGGAATGGTAAAAAGTTCACGATTGCCTTTGTTTTTTTCGATGTTGAAAAAAGATACTCCAAAAAGTATGGTTTTTCCATCGGGTGAAACCTGAACTTCACTGACACGGCCAAATGACCATAAAACTTCAGGGGTCATGATATCCGATGTAAGTTTTATATTCTCAACGGGGTTATTTATTTCAAGTTTAGTTTGTTTTTCGGTTTTGCAAGAAAATACAAAAAATGAAATAGTTGCAAATAGGAATAAGTTTGTTTTATTCATGATTAAATTTATTTAGTTACACCAAGCTGTTCTTTAATTTTCTTTTCTAGTTCGTCGGCTAATTCGGGGTTATCTTTTAACAATTGTTTAACAGCATCGCGCCCCTGGCCTAATTTTGTTTCGCCATAGCTAAACCATGAGCCGCTTTTCTTAATTATATTTAGTTCGGCTCCTAAATCAATTATCTCTCCTAATTTCGAAATCCCTTCACCATAGATAATGTCGAATTCTGCTTTCTTAAATGGAGGAGCCAGTTTATTTTTTACAATTTTAACTTTTGTTCTGTTTCCCGAAATTTCTTCTCCATCTTTAAGTTGCCCTGTTTTTCTTATATCTATACGAATTGTTGCGTAAAATTTAAGTGCGTTTCCACCGGTAGTTGTTTCTGGATTTCCGAACATAACGCCAATTTTATCGCGTAACTGGTTTATAAAAATACAGCAGGTATTTGTTTTATTAATGTTTGCTGTAAGTTTTCGTAATGCTTGCGACATAAGCCTTGCCTGTAAGCCCATTTTTGAATCGCCCATTTCGCCTTCAATTTCGGCTTTAGGTGTAAGAGCAGCAACAGAGTCGATAACAATAACATCAATAGCTCCCGAGCGGATAAGATGATCGGTAATTTCAAGAGCTTGTTCGCCATTATCGGGTTGCGAAATGAGTAGGTTTTCAACATCAACACCTAGTTTTTCAGCATAGGAACGGTCGAAAGCATGCTCAGCATCAATTATTGCAGCTATACCTCCTTTTTTCTGTGCTTCAGCTATTATGTGTATTGCAAGAGTTGTTTTTCCCGATGATTCGGGTCCGTATATTTCTACAACCCTTCCTCTTGGAATACCTCCTATGCCTAATGCGATATCGAGTGATATTGAACCCGATGGTATGGTAGGAACGTCGGCAACTGCTTTATCTCCCATTTTCATTATGGTTCCTTTGCCATAATCTTTATCAATTTTATCCAGTGTAAGCTGTAGAGCTTTTAGTTTCTCACTATTTACTGCATTAACAGTGTTTCCCTTTTTTTCTTTTTCCATGGTTTTTGTATGTTATATATTTTTAATTCTTCGATTATGTAAGGTTAAATTTTTAGATTTTCAACTCATCAAATATCTGGTTTGCATGATCTTTAGTCTGAACTTTTTCAATTATTCTCTCAATTTTATGATCTTCGGAGATTATAAAGGTTTTACGTAAAATACCCTCGTATGATTTTCCATACATTTTTTTCTCTCCCCATGCACCATACACCTTAATTATAGCTTTGTCGGTATCGGAAATTAACCTGAACGGAAGTTCATATTTCCCTGTAAATTTTTTGTGTGAAATTTCTGAGTCAGCACTTACACCAATAATTTCGAATCCTTTTTCAATAAAAGTATTGTAATTATCCCGTAAATTGCATGCTTCAGATGTGCACCCCGGGGTGTTATCTTTTGGATAAAAATAGAGTACTACTTTTTTTCCTTTATACTGATCGAGCGAAATGGTTTCTCCGTTTTGATCAATACCCTTAAAAAACGGTGCTTTGTCGTTTATTTTTAATTCAGGCATAATATGGTGTTTATATTGAATGTAAATTTAAAAAAAACCATCGATAAGACAGAATTTGTTAAATAATGTTTCCGTTTCTTTATCAACAATAAAAAATCAATTTGTTTAAAGGTTTGAATTTTAAAAATATAAGCTAACTTACATTACTTTTTCTTTTACCTCTGTTTGATGTGTATTAACTTTGTAATTTTAATTAATGATTTTTTCGTTTATGATGAACCGTTTTTGTAAGTCTCTAATTTTAGTATTGGTTGAACTGATTCTTGTGCAGGCAAATTTTGCTCAAAAAACGAATTCGAAGGATTATGATGCATTAAAATCGGCATATATCGATTTTAAAAATAAGAATTATGAAAACGCATATACCTATTTTCAGAGGATGTATGAACAGTATCCCAAGGATCCTGCATATAATTACTATACAGGTGTGTGTTTGTTATTTCTGGACAATAACCCTGAAAAGGCACTGAAAAGATTACGAATTGCTGCTACCAAAGATGTACCTGAAGATGTCTATTTTTATCTTGGATTAGCATACCACAAAAGTTATTTATTTAATGATGCATTAAAAAATTTCGAAAGGTTTAAGGAAAAAGCTTCTAAAAATGAAATTCGGGATTACGATATTCAGAATCATATAAATATGCTTAATAATACCCTGTTATTAACGGGATCAATCAGGGAACCGGTTGTTTATAGTAGAGAGAGTTCAGATATTACCCATTTTTATGAATTATACCGGGTAAATGGCCTGGATGGGAAATTTGGTAACATGTTTCAATTTTTAAACCACTCGAAAGATAGTTTGAATCACGAATCAATCATGTTTATTCCGAATAAAACAGAGCGTAATGAAGTGGTATATTTTTCATTAAAAAATGAAAAGCGTGGAGATATGGATATTTTCAGATCGACACGAAAAAATGACGGAACATGGAGTGAACCGGAAAACCTGGGAGATATTATTAATTCTCCCTTCGATGATAGTTATCCGTATATACATACTGATGGTTCAACTCTTTATTTTGCTACAAAAGGGCATTTTTCAATGGGGGGATATGATATTTATAAAACAATCTGGAATTGGGAAAAACAACAATGGAGTGAGCCTGTAAATCTTGGATTTCCTGTTAATTCACCATTCGATGATTTTTTATTTGTCCCATCACCTGATGATAAATTTGCTTATTTTACATCTTCACGTTATACAAATAAGAACCTTTCAGTTATTAAAATCAAATACCCTTTTGATAATAAAACTATTGAAAACATACCTTATAATGAGCTTGTAAGCTTATCTCAATTGAATGTTTCCGAGATAGTAAAAAAAGAGATGAATCAGGAACAAACGGTAAAAGTTAAAAACGAACTGAACGAAATAGTTAAAATTAAAAACAAGGAAAGCTTCCTGTATAAGTCGGAATATGACAGCTTGTTAAACCAGGCTATGAAATTTCAACTAAAGGCAGATTCCTTGCAATGGGTTGCTGATAATAAGCGTCAATTGCTTGAAAACACTCATTTCGAACCAGATAGATTAACTTTAACGAATGAAATCATTAAACTCGAAGAAGAAATTTATTTGGCCCAGAAAACAGCCGAGAATACTTATAAACGAGTACGCGAAGTTGAACAGATTAACCTGGCCCGGGAAAATGTATCTTACGAAACAGAACAAAGAGATAAAGAGCCGGTTCAAAATAATGAATCACAGAATAAATCTGAACTGGTATCAATAAAACAAACTAAAAATGACAGCTTGGCTTTAAGCCGATTAGAAATACCGGAACCAGATAAATCAGAACAGTTGGTGAATGGTATTGATCCTGGCTTTTATATAAAAACCCCTTCAATATATAACGAAAAAAACCCGATTCCTGTTAATGAAAAATTACCTGACGGAGTAATCTACATGATTCAGCTTGGAGCATACAGTACATCAAAAAATCCTTCTTCTTTTTTGGGATTTACTCCTTTAACAGCAATAAAAAAGGATGGAAGTAATATTAAAAAATATTACACGGGGAAATTTTTAAAATTAAAAGAAGCAGAGTTAAGTTTACCAAAAATAAAAGGCAATGGATTTAAAGACGCGTATATTGTTGCATTTAAAAATGGTAAAATTATTCCTGTAAACGAAGCTGTAAAATTTGAATCAATAAAAGATGAGAATTCCTTTAATGCTGAAAACAAAGATGAATTAAAGATAAAATATGTTATAAAATTTGAGTTGAATAAATCGGATTCACTTACACTTGTAAATATCAAGATTCAACTCCCGATGGATAAAAAAATCAATACAGAAATTAAAGGCAATATTATTTTCACTCATGTTGAGTCCTTTAATAATTTTGATGAAGCTTATGCTGTTAAAAAGAAACTGGAGTCAATTATTGAAAATGAAATTGAAATTCATGCATTTTTTGCAAATAGCAGAATTCCTGTTGATCAGGCCAGAAAAATGACACAATAATCAAATCATTAATTAAATATGTTGTATATTAGGCCTTTCAAAATTCAGGGCAACAATTTTATAAATTTATGAATAGTAAACGAAAATTTGAAAATGATCCAAACCTCGAAATGGGTTCTAACGATGGAAAGGATTATTCACTCATTTTACACAACGATGATGTAAACGATTTCGAGCATGTTATTAATTCATTAATTGATGTGTGTTCTCACGATTCTGTTCAGGCAGAGCAATGTGCCTATTTGGTTCATTATTGTGGCTCATGCGATATAAAAACAGGAAAGTATGATGGTTTGTTAACCATGAAAAACAAACTTGCAAAAAAGGGATTAACAGTATCAATTAGTTAATTTGATATGTCGATAGCTCTCGTTGTTTTATTAATTGTATTAGGGATTATTCTTTTATTGGTGGAGTTTCTGATAATCCCGGGTGTTACGGTTGCTGGTATTTCAGGTTTTATACTGATGATATCGGGAATTGTACTGGCATATATCTATTTGGGTATTCGGGAGGGAAACATTGTACTTTTAATAACATTGCTGATTAATGTTTTTAGCATTGTCCTTTTTTTTCGTTCAAAAACATGGAAAAAGGCAGGCCTTAAATCTGAAATTAAAGGAAAAGTAAATCTAATTGAAAGTGATATTCACCCGGGAATGATTGGGAAAACCATTTCACGATTAGCACCGGGAGGAAATGCTGTTTTCAATGATAAAATAGTTGAGGTACACTCACAAAATGGATTTATTGATCAAAATAAAGATATTGTAATAACACGCATTAAGGACAATAAAATATTTATAAAACTAAAATAAATTGATATGACAGGAATTAGCCCGGTTTTAGTAATAGGAATAGCAATTATCATCTTTTTTTGGCTATTCTTCTATTTTATTCCATTAGGACTCTGGTTTTCTGCGGTTTTCGCAAAAGTATATGTACCCATAGGGCAATTAATAGCGATGCGAATACGTAAAGTTCCGCCATCAGTAATACTAAATGCATTAGTGGCATCATCTAAAGCAGGATTAAAATTAAATAGTGATGAATTAGAAGCTCATTTTCTTGCCCGAGGGAATGTTCCGTTAGTTGTTAATGCACTAATTTCTGCTGATAAAGCAAATATTGATCTTTCATTTAACATGGCAACAGCCATTGATTTGGCCGGCAGAGATGTATTGGAAGCAGTGCAGATGTCTGTTAATCCAAAGGTTATTGATACTCCTCCTGTAACAGCCGTTTCCAAAGATGGGATTCAGCTGATTTGTAAAGCAAGAGTAACTGTTCGTGCCAACATTAAGCAACTTGTTGGAGGAGCCGGAGAGGAAACTGTGCTCGCGAGAGTTGGAGAAGGAATTGTTTCGTCAATTGGGTCTGCAGAATCGCATAAACAGGTATTGGAAAATCCGGATTCAATTTCGAAAGTGGTTTTAGAAAAAGGACTCGATGCGGGTACTGCTTTTGAAATTTTATCAATTGATATTGCTGATATTGATATTGGTAAAAATATTGGAGCTGAATTGCAGATGGATCAAGCGAATGCAGATAAAAATATTGCCCAGGCAAAAGCAGAGGAACGCAGAGCTATGGCTGTTGCTGTAGAGCAGGAAATGAAAGCTAAAGCACAGGAAGCAAGAGCGGAAGTAATTCGTGCAGAAGCTGAAATTCCTAAGGCAATATCTGAAGCTTTCAGAAAAGGAAATCTGGGTATTATGGATTACTATAAGTTTAAAAACATTGAAGCTGATACAAATATGCGAGATTCAATAGCATCACCAAAAGAATATAAAGGTAAAAAGGATAAATAGAAAGCATAAACAAGGGTTATTCATAAAACATTTAATGAATAATTTCTGGTATAATTTTGCTGGTGTAAATCTATTTTATATTTTTGCGAAGATTTCAGGAGAGATGGGTGAGTGGCTGAAACCACCAGTTTGCTAAACTGACGTACTCGATTAGGGTACCGGGGGTTCGAATCCCCCTCTCTCCGCAAAAGGAATAACCATCCCGCTTTTAGCGGGATTTTTTATTTTTTCAGATGCCAGAGTAAAGAAAATTTTTAAATATTGTTGATAACCAGTAAGAATAATCTGCCAAATTCAGGAGAGTAAAAGTCCTGTAAAAAACATCAAGCAAATACACTTCCTTGAAAACAAAGCAGAAACTATTTTGGGTTATATTGTTTCACTAACATTTTGTTACTAACATTTTGTTATATATCTTTGTTTTAGTATTTAAATAAACTGAAAATAAAAATGGGGAAAGCTGCATTACTAAATCCATTTCCGACATCAGGATATTATGGCCCCGACTATTTTTGTGATAGGGAAAATGAAACATCACAATTAATAAGAGATATTAAAAACGGAAATTCAACGACTCTCATTGCCATTCGAAGAATTGGTAAAACAGGACTGATTCATCATACACTGAAGATATTACCAAAAGAATGGAAGGGAATTTATATTGATATTCTTGCCACAGAAACCCTGACGGAATTTTTAAATACCCTTGCAACATCCATTATTCAGGCAGTTCCACAGAAAAGCAGCATTGGTAAAAAGTTTTGGAACTTTATACAATCTTTAAGGCCCATTATTACATTTGACCTGCTAACAGGCATGCCACAGGCATCTTTTGATATTACTCAAAAGAATGCAGAATTAAATATAAGTGCTGTATTAAAATTTATCGACAGTCAGGATTTTAAGACTGTAATTGCAATTGATGAGTTTCAGCAAATATTAAATTATCCTGAAAAAAACACAGATGCCTGGTTAAGAACAATTATCCAACAGTTAAAAAATGTTGTTTTTATATTTTCGGGAAGTCAGCAACACATTATGACAGAATTATTTGCATCACCAAGCCGCCCGTTTTTCAGAAGTGCTCAATTTTTAAAACTTGGAAAAATAAACAAAGACATATATGCAGAATTTATTATTCGTAAGTTCGAAGAATATCATAAACATATTGACAAGCAGATAGTACATGAAATTATTGAATGGTGCAATGGCCATACATATTATGTACAGCAACTTTTTAACAGGATTTTTTTTGTTACACAAGAAAACGCTACTATTGAGATATGGCATCAGCAAGCTAATCTGTTATTAAATGAACAGGAACCTGTTTTTATAAATTACCGAAACCTGTTAACATCAGCACAATGGAAATTACTTAAAGCTATTGCCGTAGAAGGAGAAGTATATTCACCTACATCAAAAGATTTTATTTCGAAATACGGATTGGGAAGTTCTGCAGCATTACTACGCTCATTAAATTCTTTACGAAAGTACGAACTTATATACAGTGATTCTGATTCAGGCAGAAAGACTTTTTATAGTGTATATGATGTATTTTTTCAGCAGTGGGGCAAAGAAAAAGCACGCAAAAAATAACAGTCTTAAATACTCTTAAATTTTCAATCTTATTGATAGTACGAATTATTTGCCTGTTTTACCTTTAGTCGGGCAGATACTCAGATTAATAAGTGTTTTTATACCTGTAATGAAAAACAAACCAAGTAATTCTAATCAAAAATCCTGAACGGCTTTTTATTTATACCCAACGGCAGCATAACCAACCCAATGGTGATTATTTGCAGGAGCTGTTACTCCCATTTTCAAATCATTAACTTTTAACACTGAATGGTCTATACTGGTTGAGTAACCAATAAAAGTTCCGTTTAATCCATTTCCATTATTCAGGTTATCAAGATTTTGAGCAACAAGCAGGCCAAAGGGAACAGCGTAACGGCCACACCATGTCCATTTATATTCTTTATAATCCGTTTCCTGAACGGTGTAATTTATAAACCGTTGAATCTTTTCAGATGTAATTTCATTAATCAGGCAATTTGTAATGATCTCCATTTCGTGGTTTCGTGCATTGATTAATCCTAAACTATCCGTTCCATAAGATGCATAATTTTTACCTCCCCAGTCTTTGTCTCCATAATGAACAGCGTCGGTTGAAATCAAAATAGCAAGGTCTTGTCCCCATTGCAAATTCTTTTCTTTCATAATTTCAAATACAACAGATGACAAGGATTCTGATATCTGCTGCATTTTATCATAAGTCATATATGGAATCAACACAGGGATAATCTCGATATTCCTGTTTTTAAACTGCAAAAAAGGAATTAATGCTTCCAGCGAATGCTCAACGCTTTGCATCTCGTCATGAACAAGATACAAGCTATCAGGTAAACCAGTAATAATTTGATCACGTATTTCAGAAACCAGGATATTCCCGTAAGGTGCTTTCCAGGCATCGAAGGAATCAAATATGATTTTATTTTCGAGATTATAATTCTTTGCTTTGTGGGCAACGCCAAAAAGAATAACTGTTTTGGCTTTTATTCCGCTTAAAACTTTAGGATACATATCTCCCACATAAGAATAATCATCGTGTGGTGATATGGCTGCTTTCCATTGCTGATCGCTAGAAGAATCATATTTTAAACGACTCATTATACTGTCCATTTGCCAATTGAACCGGGCAAATCCAACAGTATCGACAACAGGCCGTATTTTTAATTGAGAAGTTTCCTTTGTGCCACAATTAGTTATGGCTATCATCGCAATAAATGAAATCAGGATGTAGTGCTTTTTCATTGGAATCTTTTTTATCAAAAATAAAAAATCCATACTAAAATGCATGGATCTTTTTGAATAAATAATATCTCGATATGCTGTATTAAAAAAATTCCCGTCTAGAATAACCCTACAATATTTCCGTTTTCATCAATATCAATTTTTTCTGCCGACGGGATGCTTGGCAAGCCCGGCATTCGCATTATTGTTCCCGCGATAGGAACAATAAACCCGGCTCCTGACGACAATTCAATTTCCCTGATTTTAACAGTAAAATCACGAGGCCGGTTTCTCTTGTACTGGTCGTCGGATAATGATTTTTGAGTTTTTGCTATACATACAGCAAGATTGTTCAATCCCAACTCATTGATTTTCTTTAATTGATTTTTTGCTTCGATTGAATACTCCACATTCTTTGCCCCATACATTTTGGTTGCAATAGCCTCGATTTTTTCTTCATAACTCCATTCAGGGTAATACAAAGGTTTGAAGCATGTAGGGCAATCGGAAACAGCCTTAACCACTTTTTCGGCCAACTCAGTTGCTCCATCACCACCTTTAGCCCATGCATCATTTAGTGCAACAGTAATTCCTAATGTTTCACAATGTTTCTCGAGCAATTCAATTTCTGCTGTAGTATCCGAATCAAATTTATTAATAGCTACCACGGGTTTAAATCCGTAATAACTCATATTTTCGATATGTTTATCGAGGTTCTCGAAACCTGTTTCAAGTGCTTTTAAGTTTTCTTTTGCTAATTCAGATAATTTTGCCCCGCCGTGGTATTTAAGGGCACGAATTGTTGCAACAATAACTACAGCATTGGGCATTAACTCGCCGCCCTGCGATTTGATATTAAAGAATTTCTCTGCGCCTAACTCACTTGCAAAACCAGCTTCGGTAACCACATAATCTGTTAATGACAACCCCATTTTTGTAGCAATAATGGTATTTGTTCCCTGGGCAATATTGGCAAACGGGCCACCATGAATGATTGCAGGATTTCCTTCTAAAGTCTGAACCAGGTTTGGTTTGATAGCGTCTTTCAAAAGAACTGTCATTGCTCCCTGGGCTTTTAGGTCACGTGCAAAAATGGGTTTGTCGTCGTAAGTATATCCAATAAAAATATTACCCAGTCTTTTCTTTAAGTCCTGCAAATTTTCGGAAACGCATAAAGTAGCCATTACCTCCGATGCGGCAGTAATGTTAAATCCTGTTTCACGGGGCACTCCTTGTTTAGGGCCACCCAAACCAATTACAATATCACGTAAGGAACGCTCGTTCATATCCATTACCCGTTTCCATTCTACAGTTCGTGGATCAATCCCTAAATTGCCTTCTTTTAACTGAATATTATTATCTATAAGTGCAGCTAACAAGTTGTGTGCTTTTTCCACGGCAGACAAGTCGCCGGTAAAATGTAAATTGATATCTTCCATCGGAATAACCTGAGAAAATCCACCACCGGCAGCACCGCCTTTTATTCCAAATACAGGCCCTAATGATGGTTCGCGTAAAACAACCATAGCCTTTTTCCCGATTTTATTCAAAGCCTGTGTTAATCCTATAGATGTTGTGGTTTTTCCTTCACCAGCAGGGGTGGGAGTAATTGCTGTAACAAGAATTAATTTTGCCTTTTTAACTTTTTCTTCATCAATTAACTTTAATGGAAGCTTAGCTTTATATTTTCCATACAACTCCAAATCGTCTTCCTGAATACCAATTTGTTTTGCGATATTTACTATTGGCTGAATTTTTGCACCCTGAGCTATTTCAATGTCTGATTTCATAATGAAAGTAAATTAGTGGATTATTAAATCAATATTGTTTCTTATAAAATTAATAAATTTACATAACTACATGCATTGATTTGTTAATTTTTTATACTAAAACAGTTCACAAAAAGTTTTGTTCAACTTTTATTTTATCTGTTTGATTATAAGCGCATTAATTGTTAAACAAAATGATTCGCTGGATAAATCCAAATTATATTACCATTTATACCTGGCAATTGGGCAAGAATAAGTTCTTGTATCGGATTAGTTTACTTTAAAATAATTTATTACTCCTTTTAGTACATCGGCATTGGTTGATAATTGGCTTGCATTGGATGCAATATCCTTTGAAATTAAAAGGTTCTCATCCGTAATCTCTTTTAACCGGACCATATCGGGATTTCCATTTCGGGAACCATTGTATCCCGAATCAATAATTTGGTGAATGAGAATTGATGTCTGCTGAATTTCTGTAACAACAGACTGAAGAATAAGCAATGATTCCTCCGCGATTTTAATGCTTTCCTGAGAAGTAATATCAATACCAATAGTTGCAGACTTACTTTGTTCGGCAAGTTTTTGAATCTCTTTGGCCACAATGGCAAATCCTTTACCATGTTCGCCTGCCCGGGCAGCTTCAACAGCTGCATTAACCGAAATAAAATTTGTCTGTCGGTAAATATCTTCAATAACCCGGGTTTTTTGTATAATCCCTTTTAACGATTCTACCGTTTTATTTACTTTTTCCAGTCCCTCATTAACATGGCTAACCGCTTTCTCTGAAATCATTTTTATCTGGCTCATCGATCTGTTAACATCCAGGGTAAAACGATCCTGTTCAGTTCCGCTATTCATAATTCTTTGAGAGTTATCATTTAGCGAATTTGCGGTATTAATTAATTCTTGAATGCTCGATGATATTTCTGAAATAATCGCTCTTAATTTCCGGGTCATCTGCTGCAACGAAATAATTAAATCGCCATCTTTACTTAACATAGTACTTTCCATATCGGCTGACAAATTCCCATTCGAAATTTTTTTGGCTAAATCTTCAATCTCCATAAAGGATGAAGTCATTTTATTTATTACATCTGCCAATTCTCCAATTTCATCTTTTCTTGAAATATCAAGTGTTTTACTAAAATCTCCCTTGCTGCATTTTTGGGCGTGTTGCGCTACTTTAATCAAAGGTTGGGTAATATTATGGGCAATAAACCATACAATAGTTACCAATAGTAACAATCCAATAATTCCAATGATGATAACGTAATTTATACTTTTATTTGCTTCGTGTAGCAAAACATTAACCGGCACCGCGATTCCCATCGACCAGGTATTTTTTGATTCTCCTATCTTTATGGGAGCAAATGAAAAGTATGATGGCGTTTTTAACGTATAGTGATCGCTAACATAACTAAAGAACATTCCTTTTCGGATATTTTCAATGGTTTTTTCAGCTATTGATTTATCTATATAAATATCTTTTACCGATTTATTTATAAATTCTTTATTTGGGTGAGCAACAATAATGCCATCATACGAAATTAAAAATGCATAACTGTTTTCGTAAGGTTTTAGTTTTTCAATTTTACCCTGAAAATGTTCCAGCGAGATATCAACGCCAACAATACCAATATATTTTTTATTTTTCAAGATTGGCGAAATAAAACTTGTCATTAATATTTCATCATCTTTTTTCCCTGTAAAAGAATAAAAGTAAGGTTCTTCCACGCTTTCGGCTGCTTCCCTTTTTATTCTTTCGTAATCGCCTGAATCTCCATCCAGGTTTTTTAACTCATTTTCATTTTCTATGAGGTTTCCGTTTCGCCAAAAATTTTCGACATACCGACCATATGGACGTTTCCATTCAGGATTGATGTATTGTAGCTCCCAGCTATCCCACAAAGCATAAAACTGTGGATTCTTTTCGAAAACGCCCTTGTATAATGCTTTTACAATTTCTGTGCGTTTGTCTGACGAAAATACATCATAATTCTCGAAAGCCTGAGCCAATGTTCTAACAGTAATCATGTCTGAATTAAATTCACCTTTTGTAATATTAGCATTTTCACTTATATACGCATCTATATAATTTGTTGCATCGTTGTATGCCGTATTTTTTATTTTTAATGATATAAAAGCTATAGAAACAGAATAAACAAGGATGACAGATCCCAAAACAAATAACAAGATTTTGGATCGTATTTTTAAACGAAATGCCATAAATTATCCTCCTTAAAATTACCGTGAGTGAATTTTAAATTTACAATTTTTTACTATTAAAGCAATAGCCATAAAATATAAATTTGATAAAGGGAATAAAATAGATTGAACAGGATATCTTTCCTGTACCAAATCAAGGCATAACAATCCAAAACTGGTAGCTCGAAATAATAAACTCTTTTAGCTTATAGCTGATTTAAGGTTCGTAACGGGATTCGGTCAGGATTTTCTGATATCGATCATCCATCATGAGTTGTTCCAGTGTAATACCCGGGTTGCGGGCCATATATTTAACGACTATTTCGTGGCCTAACCAAACGACAGCTCTTCCGGGTGATTCTTTTGGAAATCCTGCTGTAAATGGTGCCGGGTTTATAAATTTGTTTATTGTCATATAATCTGTAGAAAACAAGATTTTCTGATCGATTAAATTATTCCACATTTCTTTCTCGTGTTGTTTGCACCAGTTTAGTTGTTTCCCGGTAAAACCAAACTTTAGTGTATCGTTTACATTCGGGAACATGGCATCAAGAAAATACTGAATCTTACCATGATAAACCATATTGTTTACCAGGTTATCAACAGAATCATTATACGTAAATTCTGTTAATGCCCATGCTTTTAATGCATCGGTTGGAATTTTTGACGGGTGCATATTTACCTGTATGTATTCCGAAATTCCAAGCCGGTCGTAGAATTCACAGTCAGACCCCAGGTATTTATCCAGCCCGATTGACAGGATACTATCGGCTACAACCATTGACTGATTAAAACCACCAATAAAGGTATAGATTGCAGGGATTTTTCGTTTAGGAAAATAATATTTGTAATATGTAAATGCATTATTCAGCTCATCTTCAATATTTGTAATTGTTGGAAAAATCTCTATTGTTTTATCATGTATTTTATTTATTGTATAATCCGTTACAAATGCCTGCAGGTAATCGGGATATGCAGGATTTGAAGAATTACTTAAATTAATAACCCGCAGATTGTATAATTCGAAGAATTCCCCGTATTTTTCTTTAAGATTTGGGATTGCATTTTTTACATCACCTAAATCAATGTCGAATAAATCTTTATCGAGACGTTTAATTTCAATACCGGCATCAATTTTTGATATATCAACATCGAATTTATTTTTTTTAGTACAAGAATAAGGTACAGCGATAATAATTAAACAAAAGATGAATAGCTTACGTGTCATAAAATTTAAATTAATTTAAAAAAAAGGTCTGAATTTTGTGTACAAACAACAAAATCTCTTTTCCCAAACTGTTTTTTAACTATTTTTGTAATAACTAAAAACTGAGGCCTAAAAGTATGAAAAAGTATTTAATAATTTTAACAATAACATTGACTTCCCTAAGTGTATTCTCACAAAATATGCGGTTTACTGTTTTTGTAGATCCAAAGTTTTCATGGATGACCCCGGATTTAAAAGATGTTAGCAGCGAAGGATCAAAGCTTGGTGTAAATATCGGATTAAATGTGGATAATTTCTTTGCTCCAAATTATGCTTTCATGACAGGTATTTCAATTGATAATACAGGTGGTTTTTTAAAATATAATCTTGATGAAAAAAAACCTATAGAAACAAATGGTGGAATAGATTCAATACCTACAGGTAGTACACTTGAATATAAACTGCAGTACATAACAGTTCCTCTTGGATTAAAATTAAAAACCAATGAAATAGGATATTTCACCTTTTTCACACACCTGGGGATTAATGCGGGTGTTAATATAAAAGCAACAGGCAATGTAGATAATTACGAACTCGAAAATGAAAACATAAGTGATGAAATAAAGTTATTTAACCTGGCTTATTATATTGGAGCCGGGGTTGAATATTCTATAGGAGGCAATAGCGCCATTGTGCTTGGGCTAACCTATAGCAATGGTTTTATTGATATTACGACAGATTCAAACAATAAAGTAACATGCAGTAATGTTGCAATCCGTATTGGTATTTTATTTTAAAATCCTTTACAAAAACTTACAATTATGAAAATCGCACTTGCCCAATTAAATTATCACATTGGGAATTTTGAGAGAAATACTGCTAAAATCGTAGAGAAAATTGAAGAAGCAAAAAACGATTCTGTTGATTTAATTGTATTTTCAGAGATGTCTGTATGTGGATATCCGCCACAAGATTTGCTCGAAAAAAAATCATTTATTGATCATTGCCAGGAAGCTGTCGATGAAATTGTTTCGAATACAAAAAACATAGCCGTTATTATTGGATCTCCAACTGTTAATTTTCATCCTAAAGGGAAAAAATTACACAATTCCGCTTTATTTATTCACGATGGTGAAATTCAATTTATCCAACATAAAACACTTTTACCAACATACGATATTTTTGATGAATACAGGTACTTTGAGCCCAACGATAAGTTTAATGTAATTGAGTACAAAGGAGAAAAAATTGCCATTACCATCTGCGAGGACTTATGGGATGAGCAACCCGTAAGCAATACATTTGCAAGAAATCAGCTTTACACAGTTACTCCAATGGAAAAGTTGATTGAACACAAGCCTGACTTTGTTATAAACATTGCAGCATCTCCTTTTTCTTATACAAAAATATGGGGCCGAAAAAATATTTTTATACGAAATTCAAAGAAATATAAACTCCCGATTTTTAATGTAAACCAGGTTGGCGCTCAAACCGAACTGATTTTCGACGGTGGATCAATGGTTATAAATTCTGATGGAACTATAGCCGATGAATTAAAGTTGTTTGCCGAAGACTATAAAGTTTACAATCTCGAAGAAATTAAAAGAAAAAAATTAAAAAAACATATTAACGAGGATCCTTATGTAATTGCTAAAATTCATGATGCTTTAGTACTGGGAATTCGCGATTATTTTAAAAAAGTGAATTTAACCAAGGCTACTTTGGGGTTATCAGGAGGAATTGATTCTGCTGTTGCATTGGCAATTGCATCAGAAGCTCTGGGGCACGAGAATATGAGAGTGCTTTTATTGCCATCAAAATTCTCATCCGATCATTCAATTGCAGATGCTGTAAAACTTGCAGAAAACCTGGGTGTTCGATATGATATTATTAATATCCAGGATGTTGTTGACAATTTTAATAAAAGCCTGCAAACAATTTTTAAAGGATTAAAAGAAGATATTACAGAAGAAAACATACAAGCCAGGGCACGGGGAACAATTCTAATGGCCCTGTCAAATAAATTCGGACACATATTACTAAATACATCTAATAAAAGCGAGTCAGCCGTGGGTTATGGAACACTTTACGGGGATATGGCCGGGGGATTATCTGTTTTAGGCGATGTTTATAAAACAGATGTATATAAACTGGCTCAATACATTAACCGCGAGAAAGAAATTATTCCTCTTCATTCGATTCAAAAAGCACCATCGGCAGAATTAAGGCCAGATCAAAAAGACAGCGACTCGTTACCCGAATATGAGGTACTCGATAAAATACTATTCGAATATATTGAACTACAAAAAACACCCGATGAAATAATTTCAGAAGGCTGGGAAAAGAGTGTAGTTGAAAGGATAATTAAACTGGTTGACAGCAACGAGTTTAAGCGATACCAGGCTCCGCCAATTTTACGCATTTCGTCGAAAGCATTTGGAGCAGGAAGAAGAATTCCCCTGGTTGCTAAACTTTATTAACAGCGATAAAATTATTTTTTCCCCTTTGTATTCTTTAATTATTCCTGTTTTTCGATTTTAAAGAAAATATTTTATAGTTTTGATTGAAATATTTACATTTGTATGTTTTTCAACATATTTAAAAAATTTAGTTCATGATCTCTGAAAGCCATAATATTATCGATAGTCAAATGTCTGTTTTTAGTGTTCTGAATACCGAAGAAAAGGAACAGCTTAAACGAAACAGTTCATGTACTCATTATAAAAAAGGCGATATTATTTATAAAGAGGGCGATAAACCTACCGGTTTAATTTGTTTATCGAAAGGGAAAGTAAAAATCTATAAAGAAGGAGTTGGAGGACGTGAGCAAATTGTACGAATGGCAAAACCTGTTGGATTTATTGGTTACAGAGCATTATTTGCCGAGCAGAATTATATCGCATCAGCCGAAGCAATAGAAGATTGTGTTATTTGTACTATCGAGAAAGAAACTCTTTATCAATTACTCAGGAAAAACTCCGAGCTTTCATTCAATATTATCAGGTCGTTGGCATCAGAACTCGGTTTTTCGAATAACAGAACAGTTACTCTCACTCAAAAACATATCCGGGGCAGATTGGCAGAATCGCTCATTTTTCTTAAAGATACTTACGGATTCGAAGAAGATGGTTCAACTATTCGTGTTTACTTATCTCGCGAAGATATAGCCAACTTATCGAATATGACAACTTCAAACGCGATTCGTACACTTTCCACATTTGCAAGCGAACATATTATTAATTTAGATGGCCGAAAGATTAAAATTATTGATTTAAAATCACTCGAAAGAGTAAGTGAAATTGGCTAAACTAATTATCATTTAATGTTATTAATTCAAAGAAATTCTTTTCGTTCATTTTATTTGAAGCTAATTCTCCTTTAACATACATTTCTTTAAAAAGTTTTAATTTTGTTGCAATCTCAGGCTTATCACTATTATTGAGCAATTGATACGTCTTTGAAATTTTTAATGTATCAAGTACAATTTTCTTCCCAGGTTTGTTCAAATTATACATATCAATAGCACTTTCGACACCAGAGGTAATAATTGTATTCACAATATCGTGTGTTATATCTGTTTCGGTTGAATCGTATAAAATATCCTGAATACCTCTTATTATAGTGCTATTAAACGCTGAAGATGTATTATTTAAAACAATAACTGTATTTCGGTCTTCAATATACCTGTAAATGCTTGTTCTGAAACCATTCCATCGACCATGATGATACACAACCTTCTTGTCATTTTTATTTGTTATTCTGAATCCAAAACCATATGGAATATCGTATTTATCACGTATTTTAAAGCCCGACAATGCTTCATTCAGTGTTTCATACGAAACAAGTTCGTTAGAATACAATGCCTGATCCCATTTAAATAAATCTTCTGTTGTTGAATAAACTCCTTTATCGCCAACACTTCCGTCATTTACTGTTTCAGGGAGTAACCTGTATTTTTTTCCACGATATGCAAATCCACATAATTTGTCTTTTGAATTCTTCTCCAGGCAACTATAAACAAATGTATTTCTCATATCTAAAGGTTCAAAAATCTCCTCATCCATGAATTTTGAAAAAGCAATTCCTGATATTTTCTCAACAACCGATGCAAGTACTATGTAGCCTGTGTTGGAGTAATTAAACTTACGCCCGGGGGTAAAATACAATTCAAGTTTATAATTGGCTAATAATTTAATGATATCATCGTTATAAGGCACTTTATCACTTTTCCAATAATTGTCAACCAGCCACATATAGTTTGGTAAACCAGAAGTATGATTAAGCAGCATTCTAATTGTTATTCCTTTATATGGAAAATCCGGAATATATTTAGTTACACTATCATCATAGTTAAGTTGGTTACGTTCTTTTAAAATCATAATTGCCATCGCGGTAAACTGTTTACTTACCGATGCCAGTTGATAAACCGATTCGTTTGTTAGTTTTTCTCTTCTGATTACATCTGAATAACCAAACGGTTTGTTGAAAATACATTCACCTTTGTACGAAACCAAAACATTCCCGTTAAATCGATACCGTGAAGTAATTGAATTCATCAGGGAATCAATTTTTATGGCCTTTTCCTGATAAAAAATTGAATTTATTTCGCTTATGATTTTTCCTGATAGGATCTCGTTTTTTTCAATTCCGGCTCCAAATAACTGCAGCCTGATACTGGAATTTATAATAGCAATGGTAATAAAAAGGAGAAAGAAAATTCCTATTTTGATATATTTTGATTTCATATTTGAAACGGCCCTTAATAAACAAAAATTAAAGGGGTAAATTAACATAAAAAAAAGTTTCATTCAAAACCCGGGTATCCTTCAAAGCATTAATTTTGACGAAAAATTACCATTTAAACCGTTATTATAAAAACAGGCTATTCTCAAAAGAACTTAATTTTAAATCCATTAGCGGGTTTTTAACATAGGTATTAAAAAATCGCAGGTAAAACAGAGCGTTTGTGGAAAACTATTCCTGGTAATAAACCCGTTTCACACGCGAAGGTATTCCTGCAAATATTTCGTAAGGAATTGTTTCAAGGGTTCTTGCTATTTCATTAACCGGAATTTCTTTCCCGAAAACTTCCACTTCATCACCTTCATGTATAGTGCAACCTGTAATGTCGGCCATGCACATATCCATGCATATATTTCCTACAATAGGTACAATATGCCCGTTTATAAATAATTTCCCTTTCCCGTTGCTCAGTTTACGGTTTAATCCATCGGCATACCCAATAGGAATAATCGCTATAGTCATATCGTTTATAGCTTTTCCTTTTCTGCCATAACCAATTGTTTCACTTTTTGGCACATGCTTAATTTGAATAACAGTACTTTTAAGTGTACTCACTATTTCAAGTTGTTCCTGCTGCATTGATGAAATACCATATAATCCAATACCTAACCGAACCATATCAAACTGGCCATAGGGAAACCGTTCAATACCCGAAGAGTTTAAAACATGTCGAATTACGGGATAATTCAGTTTAGATATAATTTTTGAACTCAGGTTGTCAAACAACTTAATTTGGGTATCAGTAAATTCATCGTGAATATTTTCATCACTAGCTGCTAAATGTGAAAAAATGGATGCAACTTTTATATTTTTACTTTGAACAATATTGTTTATTAAAGTATCAATCTCATTTGGCATAAAACCCAGGCGGTGCATTCCTGTATCGAGCTTAATATGAACAGGATAATCAGGGATGCCCACATTTTCAAGAGTTTTCTGAAACTGATTAAGCACCAGGGAACTATAAATCTCCGGTTCAAGGTTATACTCGATCATTAAATTAAAGCTGTTTTGCTCCGGGTTCATAACGATTATCGGGAGTTTAATGCCTGCTTCGCGTAATTCAACGCCCTCGTCGGCAAATGCAACCCCCAGGTAATCGACTCCATGATACTGCAAAACGCCTGCAATTTCATAAGTTCCACTACCATACGACAAGGCTTTAACCATAACCATGAGCCTGGTTTTTGGATTCAGCCTCGATTTAAAGTAATTTAAATTATGAACCAGGGCATTCAGGTTGATTTCAAGAACTGTACGATGAACTTTTTCTTCCAATAACGCAGATATTTTTTCAAATGCAAAATTTCGTGAACCTTTTAAAAGTATCGAACTATCAGAAAAAGTCTTTTTTGATAAATCACTTAAAAATTCATTCGTTGTGGAATAAAAGCTTTTTGGAATATCAAAAACATCTGCCTGAGATACAATTGATTTTCCTATACCAATAATCTGATCAACCTGATATTTCTTAATTAAACTGGCTACTTCGGAATATAGAACTGTTTCGCTTTTTCCACTCTGCAAAATATCTGACAGTATAAGTACTTTTTTGGAATGTTGATTCTGCTGGCTCAGGTAATTCAATGCTATGTTTAAGGAATTTAAATCGGAATTATAACTGTCGTTAATAATCGAACATCCGTTCATTCCTTTTTTCAGTTCCATACGCATGGCAACAGGCAGCAATGATTCAAACTGCGATTTAAAATCAGAAAGTTTAAATCCTAGAACACACAAACAAGCAATAACATGCATGGCATCTTCAACAGAAGCATTATCGGTAAAGGGAATAGTTAGTTCAACCTGTTCAGATTCATAAGCTATTTTTAAGCTGGTTTTATCATTAATTTTTGAATTTGAAACAAGCCGGAGACCTGCCCCGGGATTTACTGACCAGCTAAACAGTTTTTTTTGTGATAATTCAGGAGCATCAGATATTAATTTATCTATCAGCACATGATCTTTGCAGTAAACAAGTATTTCAGAATGTTTAAATAGTTTGAGTTTTTCTATTGCTTTGTGTTTGTAATCCCTGAAATTCTCCTGGTGCGATTCTCCAATATTTGTTATCACACCTATTGTTGGTTGAATCATTTTCTCCAGTTTCTCCATCTCTCCAGAGAGTGAAATGCCGGCTTCAAATATGGCAATATTGAAGGTTTTATTCATTAACCAAACCGATAGCGGAACTCCAACCTGCGAATTAAAACTTTTAGGACTGCGAATAATATTTATTTTTGAATGCAGAATTTGAAAAATCCACTCTTTTACAATCGTTTTCCCGTTACTCCCGGTTATGCCAATAACAGGATAATTGAACTGTTTCCGATAATGTGCTGCAAGATTCTGCAATGCTTCAAGTGCTTTTCTTACAACAAGAAAATTTGCATTCGGGTAATCTTTACTATTTTCAGGTATTTGCTCAACAACAAAATTTCTGACCCCTTTGTTGTACAAATCATTAATATACTTGTGGCCATCGTGCCGTTCGCCACGAATAGCAAAAAAAAGCGCATCCTGAGATGAAACAAAATTCCTGCTATCAATAATCAAATTCCTGATTTCACAATTCTCTTTAAGGGTTAATTGAGCATGAATTATTTTTGATATTTCGGAAATGGTGTAATTCACTTTTACTGATTTTAACACAAAGATCGTTTTTTAGAATAAAAATCTGAATCTTTTAAACTAAATTTTATGATCTTGAAATTTTTTAAAGAAATAGAGTTTATTAGAATACTATTAAATCAGAATTTATATTTAAATCCAAATGATAAAAGAATACTGGTTAATGATTTTTCAATTGATATCGGTGAAACATTAGCAGTCTCAACTGGTATTTTTTTAAATGTACCTTGTAATATTTCAAATTCGCCATAAAAATTTAAGTTTTTAAAAAATAAAGGAAACTGAACTCCTGCTCCTAAATTTAATCCTATATCAGACGATTTTTTCTCATAATCATCAGGATAATTCAGGTATTCTGTTTCGGTTTCTAAGGCAAAAAACAAACCTCCCTGGATATATCCCTTAGAATCGCTCTTCCCAAATTGCCACTTGTATAGAACAGGAATAAGAATAAACTCAGCATTATATATTGCATCTTTTTCACCGGAGAAATCTGACCAATTCCATGAATCTGTAATACAATTTACTTTTACATATTTAACTTTGGTTTTAATACTCCTGTTTTTAGAAAAGAAAAAATCAAAACTCAGGCCTAAAAATTCGTTGAGGTATTTATCCTCATAAGAATCACTTTGAGTAAGGTTAAAACCACCTTCAAAACCAACAAACACAGGATATCTTTTACCCGGTGATATATTTGTCGATTCTTGTGCTGATACACTAATACCAAATAGAAAGAAAAGAGGAAGAAATAAATTTTTCATGATATATGTGAGTTTAATTTTCGCCTTTAATATAAAGATAACGAAAATTAAATTGATAAATAGCGATTTGTACTTGGGTTAATTCTGTTTTTCGTTTTTATTTCTGCTCATTACTTTATTAAAACAAACCCTGCAAAGTGGCTCGTATTCTGTTTTTTCGCCCAACAAAACCAGTTTATCGCTTTTTGCAATTCGATGTGAATATTGAGCCAGGTTTCCACAATGCATACAAATGGCATGAACTTTTGTAACATATTCGGCTTCAGCCATAAGTGCAGGAATAGGGCCGAAAGGATTTCCCAGGTAATCCATATCGAGTCCGGCAACAATAACCCGAATTCCGTTATTAGCAAGTTGATTACATACTTCAACCAGGTTTTTATCAAAAAACTGGGCCTCGTCAATGCCAACTACATCAACATCGCCGGTAAGCAACAAAATATTTCCTGATGATTCTACCGGTGTAGAACGTATGGTTGTTTCGTCGTGCGAAACAACATTTTCTTCGGAATAGCGGGTATCAATTATGGGTTTAAATATCTCAACCTTTAACTTGGCATATTCGGCCCTGCGTAAACGACGAATTAATTCTTCCGTTTTACCGGAAAACATCGATCCGCAAATTACTTCGACCCACCCCCTGTTTTTGGATTTTTTATTTGTACCTTCGAAAAACATCGTATATCAATTTCTTAACTTTTATCGTTATTTTTGTAAAAAATAGTATTCATTATGAACAAGTCCGATCTTCACAAGAATATAATTAAAGAAATCCAGGAGCTATACTCATTTGTAAATAGATTCGAAAATCCAAACCAGGTTCATCAAATCGATATCGACCTTGCAATGTCAAAAGTAAGAAATCTTTACGACATCTTGTTAAAATTAAATTCGCAGGAGTCGTACATTTCTGAATATCATAAAGAAGAGAAATCAACAATTCATAAACAATCTGAAAAAGAAGATAATGTAAAGGAAAAGAATGTTTCTACGAATAAACCTGTTATTATTGAAAAAACGCTGCCTGAACCTGAAATAATCTTTGAAAAAAATATCAAAAAAGAGGAAATTAAGAAAGGCCCTGTTGTTGACGAAGAAAAACAGAAGAAAGTAAATCAAAAAAAACAAGATTCAACAACCGAAATCATTGCCGACAGATTTCAATCAAAAACTTTTATGCATGATACAATCTCAAAAGGCAAAACTGATACAAGGGATGTTTCCAGCAAAATGAAATCAAAACCCATTAAAGATATAAATTCTGCTATTGGCTTAAATGATAAATTTGTTTTTATCCGCGAGTTATTTAACGGGAATAAAGAACAATTTAGCGAAACCATACAATTGCTGAATAATTTTGACACCTTTGAAAATGCTATTGGCTTCTTAAAAGATAATTTTAAATGGGATTTTGAAGAAGCAACTGTCGAAAAATTAGTTGAACTGGTTCACAGAAAATATACAAGTTCTTAGTATGCAGGTATCAGTATCGAGTGCCAAAACACTATCGAGATCAGGATAGTCGAAATATTATTATTTTTTTATTCATTTCAATAATTTGAAAAATCATTCTGTATTGGAGCTTTAACTTCGAAATTCGACAGTTATTATTCAACATTTAAAATTCAAAATTTATACCTTTAGCAAATAATTGGAAATCATACTTAAATGAGTAAACTCTATTTAGTTCCCACTCCTATTGGTAATCTCGAAGATATTACACTACGGGCAATACGAATTCTGAAAGAAGTTGATTTAATCTTAGCCGAGGATACACGCAAGACAAGTATTTTGCTAAAACATTATTCAATTGAAAAACCAATACTTGCACATCATAAGTTTAACGAGCATAAAACAGTATCTAACCTTGTTGAACGGATAAAATCGGGCGAATCTATTGCTGTTGTAACTGATGCCGGCACACCTGGGATTTCAGATCCGGGATTTTTAATTGCCCGGGCCTGCATTGAATCAGGTATTAATGTTGAATGTTTACCCGGGGCTACAGCTTTTATTCCCGCACTTGTAAATTCTGCATTACCCAACGATCGTTTTTCATTCGAAGGGTTTTTACCACAAAAAAAGGGCCGACAAAAGCGACTTGCAGAACTCACGCAAGAACAAAAAACAATGATTTTTTATGAATCACCTTACCGATTGGTAAAAACCTTGACCCAGCTTGCTGAAACTTTAGGCGAAGACCGTCGTGCTTGTGTTTCGCGTGAATTAACCAAAATATATGAAGAAAACATTCGCGGAACATTAAAAGAGTTAATCGGGTATTACAACAAATCGGCTGTAAAGGGAGAGATTGTTATTGTTGTTGAAGGGGCGTCAAGTTATAATAAGATGTTAAACTCGGCTCCGGAAGACAATGAAGATGATGAAGAATAAGCCATCTTTTTGAGATGGCTTACATGTATTGTTTATCTTCTTTTTGTTCGTGGCCTTTTTCCAGAATCTGATTTCCTGGAAGATTTTTCTCTGTCGAACTGTTTCCATTCGGGGCGCTCTCTATCAGGCGATTTTCTTTCAGCACGGTCCCTGTCGGACGACTTTCTTGCAGGTCGTTCCCTTTCGTATGATTTCCTTTCGGGACGTTCCCTGTCGAATGATTTTCTTTCCGAACGTTCTCTTCCAAAAGGTTTTCTTTCACTTCTTCCTGAATCACCTGCCGGTTTTTCATTTGCAATTTCCGAACTTACTTTTACGCCATCAAAATCGATATTATTTAATCCATCAAGCACCTTACTTGTATATTGTTCATCAATTTCGAAAAACGAAAATGATTTCATGATATCAATTCTGCCAACAGGAATATTTCTATCACGAGTAGCTTCATTTACCAGTCCCATTAGGCGTTGAGGATTTAATCCATGATTTTTACCGATATTTACAAATAAGCGTTTAAAATCTTTCGATCGGCTGTCGCTTCTATCATTTCTATCGCCTCGCCTGCCTTTATCCCTGTCTCTGTATTCAGTAAATTTTTCATCAGGAGCATTCAAATCAGATGCATTTTTATAGTATTCTAAGAAACGATTAAACTCAAGAGAAACAAAATGTTTAATTAATTCATCTCGTTCGAGCCACTCCAATTTTTTATTCACTTCGGGTAAAAACTCATCAATTAATTCATGGTTAACCTCAACTTTTTCCATCTTTTCAATTAAATGAAAAAGTTGTTTTTTGCATATTTCCTTACCTGTAGGCACAGGGAGTGCTTCAAACTTCTTATTTATTTTTTTCTCAATTTCTTTAATTCTGTATTTCTCCTTCAAATGCACAATAGCAACAGAGATACCAGCTTTACCAGCACGACCGGTACGTCCACTCCTATGTGTATATACTTCCATATCATCGGGCAGGTTATAATTGATAACGTGAGTAAGATCATTCACATCGAGTCCGCGAGCTGCAACATCGGTAGCAACAAGCATTTGCATACTCTTTAAACGAAAACGGTTCATTACATGGTCACGTTGTGCCTGCGACAAGTCTCCATGTAAAGCATCTGCATTGTAACCATCTTTAATAAGCCACTCGGCAACTTCTTTAGTTTCTGCACGAGTACGGCAAAATATAATTCCATAAATATCAGGATTCATATCGGCTATACGTTTCAAAGCCAAATAGCGGTCACGAGCCTGAACAATATAATAGGCATGTTTTATATTTTCAGCACCTTCATTCTTTTTTCCCACTGTAATCTCAATCGGATTACTCATATATTTTTTTGCAATTGTAGCAACTTCTTTAGGCATAGTAGCCGAAAAAAGCAGTGTTCTGCGACTTGCAGGTACCGATTCGAGAATCTCATTCAAATCATCACGAAAACCCATGTTTAGCATCTCGTCAGCCTCATCAAGCACAACAGTTTTAACTGCCGAAATATCGGCAGTACGACGGTGGATAAGGTCAAGAATTCGGCCCGGAGTAGCAACAATAATGTGTGTTCCCATTCGTAACCCGCGAATCTGGGCATCGATATTTGCTCCGCCATATACAGGCAATATCTTAATACCTTTCACATACTTTGAGTATGCCATCAAATCTTTCGCAATCTGAACACATAACTCCCGGGTAGGTGACAAAATAAGTGCCTGTGGAAATTTATCAGCAGTATTTATTTGCTGAAGAATTGGAAGGCCAAAAGCAGCTGTTTTTCCTGTTCCTGTTTGTGCCAAAGCAACAATGTCGTTTGATTTTTCAAGTAAAGCCGGAATTACTTGTGTTTGAACCGGCATGGGTTCATTAAAGCCCAAATCGTTAATACCTTGCAAGATATCTTGGTTGATACCCAGCTCTTCAAATTTATTCATTTTTCTCCTTTTTCTGTGCTGTCGGGCGCACTAGCTAAGCCAACAGCCAGAAAGCACCCCCAATAAACACCATTATTAATAAGGGCGCAAAGGTAGAATAATTATTTGATTTTAAACTATGTAATGCAATTTTTTTTAATCCGGTTTGTTTTTAATGCAAAAAAATTAGCAAAACCAACAAACAACTAATTTTAAATTGATTTGAATTTTATATATTATCTTTGTAGCTAGTATAAAATCATAGCTTTTAACAATTTTTTATGAGTAAAGTTAAAAAAACAAGTAAGAGAAAGAAACGTGAAGAAATTGTTAACAGCAGTTCGCATGGAGTTGGATTACTCATAGCATTTGCCTGTGTAACTTTATTGATTATTAGAGCTGCAAACCATGGTACTGTCTGGCATATTGTTACATTTAGTATATTTGGTGCCGGATTAATTAACCTTTATACTGCATCAACACTTTTTCATAGTGTAACAAACATAAAAACAAAATATCATTTAAACCGTTTCGATCACTCATCTATCTATATCCTGATTGCAGCTACATATACCCCTTTTGCACTGGTAGGAATTAAGGGCGCATTTGGATGGGTAATCTTTGGAATTGTTTGGAGTATGGCAATTGCGGGAGTTGTATTTAAAATTTGGTTTTACTCGCCAAAATATCGTAGCATTTCAGCCTGGTTATATGTTATTATGGGATGGACCGGGATTATTGCAATTGTTCCAATTGTCAGACATTATCCTGCTACATCGCTTTGGTTTCTACTGGCTGGTTGTTTATCATACATGAGTGGAGTAATATTTTACCTGGTCGAAAAAATACCTTACGGACATGGAATATTCCATTTATTCATTTTGGGTGGAAGCATCTGCCACTTCTTTTCGCTGCTATTTATGATTTAAAGCATGGTTTCGATGAATCAGGAAACCAGCCAAAGTTTGGTACTAAAGCCGAGTCTCCGTGTTGTTTAATTTTATTACGCAAATAACTCTATGCTGCTGTAAATCACTAGCCATAATATTTATAGAACCCAAATGAAACTTTCGTTATCATCTTCATTATCTGAATCCATAAAAACACATTAATTTCTCTCGGGAATAAAAGGGTTGATCAATAATTACAACTTATTTATATTAACGAAAAGGAGACTAAATTAAGTCTCCTTGTATTGTCGGGGTGAGAAGACTCGAACTTCCGACCCCTTGCACCCCATGCAAGTACGCTAGCCAACTGCGCCACACCCCGATTTGGACTGCAATATTAATATTTTTAAACTTAATCTGCAAAGAGAAATATAAAATTAAATCTCGCACTTGCTAAAACCTTGTACAAAATAATTTTACATACTGATAAACATCATAAAATAAACCATTTAGTACTTGTATTTTTACATGTTTTTTATCCTGAGAAATTATAATAATATAAATAACAAGAGATATGCATAAAATAACAGAACATCCAATATTAGATATTGTAGAAAATGGGAAAGTAGAATTTTTGTACGAAGGAAAGAAAGTGGTTGGTGAAAAAGGTTTTACAATAGCAGCGGCTCTTCACCAGGCGGGATATCCTGTTCATAGTCACAGTTTACAAGATCGTAATCGGAGCCTTGAATGCGGTATTGGTAAATGTGGTGCTTGCGAAATGCTTGTAAATGGTCAACTAAAACGAATCTGTATCACAAAAGTTGATGATGTAAAAATCGTAAACGAATTACCAAAGGATTACACTCCCGGCGTTTCAAATTACGATACACAACCTGGAATCAAAATTTACAAAACCCGGGTGGCAATTATAGGTGCCGGCCCTGCAGGACTTGCTACACGTGAAGAATTAAACAAGCATAAAATTGATAATATTGTTATTGATAACAATGACAAAATAGGCGGTCAATTCCTGATGCAGACCCACCAATTTTTCTTTTTTGAAAAAGAAAAAAAATTTGGTGGTATGCGTGGTTTTGATATTGCCAAAACACTTGCAGGTAAAAACCTTGATGGAATTTTTCTGAATTCAACCGTTTGGGATATTCTTGAAGGTAACCGTATTGCAATAAAAAACATAGCAACTGACGAAATATATTATATTGATTCCGAGTATTTAGTTATCGCAACCGGGGCAGTCCCATTCTTGCCGGCTTTCGAAAACGACGACCTGCCAGGAGTATATACGGCAGCCGTTGTCCAGAAAATGATGAACAATGAGTTTACCTTGTTGGGAAAAAATGTCTTGACTGTAGGTGCAGGAAATATAGGATATTTAACTTCGTACCAGTTGATGCAGGCAGGAGCAAATGTAAAAGCAATTATCGAAGCTTTACCTAACGAAGGAGGTTTCCCTGTTCAGGCCAATCGTGTTCGACGTTTGGGAATACCGGTAATATTATCGCACATTCTTTTAAAAGCAATACCCAACGAAGACCATACAGGCATTATTGGTGCTGTTGTTGCTGAATGCAAAAACTTTGAACCTGTTGCTGGCACTGAAAAAATCATTACAGGAATTGATGCCATTAATATCTGTACAGGATTAGTTCCTGATGATCAACTGTTAATTAAAGGAAGGGAAATCTTTGGAAGAAATGTTTACGGTGCCGGTGATGCAATTCGAATAGGCGAAGGTACAAGTGCTGTAGTTCGTGGAAAACAGGTAGCTTTTGAAATACTCGACGATATGCAGGAAAGATTCAATTATAATGAATTTCTGACCACTTCTAAGGAATATATCGATTCTCAGCAACATCCCCTGCGTGTAATTGAAAAACCCCATATTCCTGCCATTGAAAGGATGGAAGAAAAACCATTTGTCTTGATCGACTGTTTATACGGATTTGCATGTAACCCGTGCGAATTTGCATGCCCTCATAAAGCCATTACAAAAACATCAACAAGTACAGTACCTCAAATCGATTTCAATAAATGTATCGGTTGTATGGACTGTGTTTATCAGTGTCCTGGCCTTGCTATTTTTGGTTACAGTTTGAAAAAAGACTGGGTTTTCCTACCTATAGAATACCAGGTTGATGAAAAATCAGAAGTTTACCTTGTTGATAACCAGGGTAAAAAGCTTGGCGAAGGCATAGTTGAAAAAATCCTTAAAAAGCCAAATAAAACAAATGTTGCCAGAGTAAAAGCATTGAATATTAAAGGCGCTGATTTGACCAATGTTCGTGGTTTTATTGTAAAAGACAGATACCCGCAACCTGTTGAATTAAAACTATTTAACCAGGAAGTTAAATCCGAAACTTATGTTTGTCATTGCGATGATGTAAAACTGGAAGAGATTCTGAAAGTAATTGGTGATCGTAAATTTATTTCTGTTGATGAAATAAAACATACCACAAGATTGGGTATGGGTGCATGTCGAGGTAAGCGATGTATCAGGCGGTTGAAACAAATTGTGAGGCCTTACGGGATAACTATTGTTGGCGATGCCACCCCGCGTGGGCCACTTTCTAACCAGGTTTCACTTGGTGAATTATATCCCCGCAAAACAAAAGAAAAAATAATTGCATTTAGCAATAAAAATGCACCCAAAGTAATTAAAGTCCAATCGCTTGTTGCCGGCGGAGGCATAGGTGGAAGCGCATTGTTCCGTTATTTGGCTGAAGCAGGCCAGAAACCGGTACTCATTAATTATGGCCGCGGTGCTTCATGGCGCAATATTGCAGGTGGACGCCCTAATTTCAGCTTACCCGAACTTTCCGATATTGCTGTTAAAAATTTGGAGATATTTAAAGATTTACAAAAAATACATAATATTGATTTTCATCCTATCAATTATGTAACTTTTGCGCATGACGATGCCATGTATAAGGCTTTAGAAGCATCAATGGCCTGGTCGAATGCGTTTATGATTGAACCAAAAGATTTTAAAAATCATATATCGCCATTCATTAATACAAAACAGGCCAAGTACAAGGCTGCATTGGTAACCAAAGATTGCTGGCAGGCAACGCCTGGCAAAGTTGTTGATTTAATCAGAACCCTGGGTATTGAAAATGGAGGGTCGGTACTTGAAGACTGCAAGTTAATAGATGTACAAAAAGACGGGAAGACCTATAAAGTTGTAGTACAAAACCACGATAAAGAGTTTGTTGAATATCAAACTGAAATTTTTATTAATGCATTAGGCCCCGAAGGAGCAAAGTTTGCCAAACAAATGGGGCTTGAACTTAACATTTACCCGGTAAAGCACCAGGCATTTATAACAAGACGCTTACCTATGTTAGGAGTGAACGGGATACCATTACCAATGATTATTGACAGAAGGAATTTTAAAGGATTCACCGCTGTTTATGGGCAACAACTGGCAGAAACAGGCCAGGTAATAGGTTGTGCATCACCGGGGATTGAACCTTTAGAGACTGATAAAAACCTGAAAATTAACTCGAAAGAATTTCTTGAAATAGTTTCAGAAGTATTTGTCGATTGGTTACCCGAACTTTCGTCGGTTGGTTTCCAGGCTATTTGGGCAGGATACTACGTTGAACCCCGAATGGTATTGGATACTGAACATGGTATGTTTATTGGTTTGCGTGGTCAGGGATTTATGCTTGGCCAATATCTTGCAAAAATGTATGTTGACAGGCTGATGAACAAGCCTGTACCCGTGTATTTCGACAGGCTAAATTTAAAAGGAGACGGATTGCTTGAAAAAGCGTTTAAATAAAACAGGGATAATAAAAAATGGAGACCAATGTTGGCCTCCATTTTGTTTTGTCGGGGTGGCAGGATTATTACATGATCCTGATGAGGAAATCGATTAAAAGAAAAACCTTTTGCTTCGCAAAATAGGAGCTTTTATATTTTTTTCTCAGCCTCGAAGCAAGCTTCGGTCTGCCATAAAATATAAAAGCCCTGCACTTTCGTGCAAGGCTTTTCTTTTGTCGGGGTGGCAGGATTCGAACCTGCGACCTCCTGCTCCCAAAGCAGGCGCGATGACCGGACTACGCTACACCCCGAAATGTAATTTATCGCGGATGCAAAGAAAAAAATACTTTATGAATAATCAAAGGAAAAAGGAACTTTTTTATTAGCAATTATCAAAAAACCCTTTTATTAAGCATATTACTCTTTTATAAATCTTCTTATCAGAGTTTTTGTTTATTTAATATCTTTCCATTTTGATCCAACAACAAATCGAAACGGGTAAGTTCCTTGTCTCTGAATATAATTTCATAAAAGGTTTCAGAATCTTCATCAATAATTATTGCATTCATTATTTCGCCGAAACTATCTGCTATTTCAAAAATTTTTTGGGGAAGCTGCTCAACAGGAATATTTGTTTTAACATGGATAAGATTTCCCTTTTGGTCATAGCTTGCAATTTTCTCGTATTCATATTCATAAAAAATTGCCTCATACGAATTGTTTTCAATATACCACTCAATATTTAAAGGGTTTGAGAAGTAGCTGAAAAAATGCTCCGTAACCTCATCAGGGGGAGTTATTGATTCTTCATTAAAATTATTTTTAAAAAATATATCCACTATAACCAGTTTTTATAATATTGACGATAATTTACTTACAGGTCACAAAAATTTAACTCATATATTTCTTTTTATATAAAAAGAGCAATCGCGCTTTAGCTCTTTTAATTCTCATTTTTGCAGCACTTTCACTAATCCTGAGAGCTTCTGAAATATGTTTAATAGAAAAATTATCGTTGTATTTCATCATGAGCAATGCTTTTTCTTCTGTATGCAAAAGATCAAGTATTTCCATCATCCTGTCATAGCTAATATCTGAAATAACTTCTTCTGATTCATCAATAATTTCAGGGATTTCGTTTTCGCGGTTCCATTCAGGGTAATGTAATTTCTTTTTTAATCTTAAATAATCAATACAATGATTATAAGTAATAGAATATAACCATGACGAAAATGATGATTTCCCCTTGAAAGATTCCAAATTTTCATATACTTTGGTAAAAATATCATGGGCAGTTTCCCTGGCTAGTTCTTTGTTTTTCAACAAACTATAACACTTATCCAAAACTTTAGGATGGTATTTTTCATAAAGAATCTGAAACAAATCAATTTCTTTCTCAGATATAATCTTTGAAATTATTTCTTCGTCTTTTAATTCTTTACTTAATCTGAAATACATGGTTGAAATTTTCGAAATTTTAAAGGTGTAAAATTAATCATGTAAATAAAAATCAAAAAATTTTATGGAAATATTCTAAAAAAAGTTACGCACCAGTTATATTGTTTAATGAGAAAACATTAAAAAAAACGAATTAAATAAAATGAATTATACATTAACAGTAGTTAGCAGGTATTGCCGAACAAATTGCATCGTTGATATGTTTTCATACTAACAAAGGACTGTTCTTTAATATATTATATTTTCTTAAAGTAAATCGCGGGATTATGAAAAAGATACTTACTATTTTATTAATCTGTTCCATTACATTCGGATTTAACAGACAATCACATGGACAAAATTTAACAGATAACCAGATAAACAACAGAGAAATGAGCAAAAAAGTACAATACATCAATCCTGACGGACTTTCAAAAAATCCTGCATTTTCACAAGTTGTGACGACACAGGGAAATGGAAAGACCATTTATATTGGCGGACAAGACGCGGTAAATGCGCAGGGAGAAATAGTTGGCAAAGGAGATATTGCTGAACAGACAGAACAAGTGATGAAAAATTTGCAAACAGCACTTTCAGCCTGTGGGGCGACTTTTGACAACATTATAAAATTATCCATATATATTGTACATGGACAAGATTTATATCGTGGGTTTCAGGCTTCACAAAAGTATTTGGGTAATCTGAAAAATCCTCCTGCAGTTACAGGTTTTTTTGTTGCCGCGTTGGCTCATCCAGATTATTTAGTTGAAGTAGAAGCTATTGCATTTATTCCTGAAGAATAAAGTTTACAAAGTGAAAACACCAGAAACCCTATTAAACTAATCAATGACTTTGACTTTCAAATTGTATAAATGAAAAACCTCTATAAAAAAAATAAAATTCTGGATTAAGTTTATAATTTAAAAATAGTGTAAAAAAAAATCTTTTAAATGAGTTACTTTAGGAATAAACTGCGTCATAATATCAAATTTTTGTAATATAAAAAGCCAAAAATCTTGTTTATAAGCTGATTATATTCGATATTTGCAAAAAATAATTAACATTTAAATTCAAAAAAAACGATTATGAAAAACAAATTATTCCTAGGATTAGTAGCAATTATGTTTGTTACAGTATTTGCAAGTTGTGATAAAGTACCACAAGCAGAAATAGATGCAGCAAATGCAGCTTTAGTTGAAGCTCAAACAGCTGGTGCTGAAATGTACATACCACAAGATTATTTAATAGTAAAAGATTCATTAAACGCTATTCTTGAGAAAGTTGAAGTTCAGAAATCAAAATTCTTCAAAAAATTTGGCGAATGTAAAGAACAATTAGTAGGTGTTACAACTCTTGCTACTGACTTAAAAGCTAAAACTGAAGTTAGAAAAGAAGAAGTTAAAAAAGAACTTGAAGTTGCTTTAGAAGAAGTAAAAGTTGTTATGGAAGAAAATAACACTCTTTTAACAAAAGCTCCAAAAGGTAAAGAAGGTAAAGCTGCTTTAGAACAAATTAAAGCTGAATTAGTTGTTTTAGAAACTTCTATCGTTGAAGCTACAAACATGTTAACCAATGGTGATTTCTTAGCTGGTTTAGATAAAGTAAAAGCTACAAAAGAAAAAGCTGCTTCTATTAATGAAGAATTAAAAGCTGCTATTGCAAAAGTTAGAAGATAATATTTCCTTAATCAGATAAACTTTTTTAAGGTAAGAGTGTCTCAAAAGTGAATAGTTTTTTTGAACTTTCTTTTTGAGGCACTTTTTATTAAATGCCCTCTCTGAAATCATGAAAAGTACGATTGTAAAACGAATTTTATTAATTACCGCTCTTATAATTTTTATTGCAGGTATCGTTTTTTTAGTTCTAATATTACGAACACCTGAACCACCTTCTAAAGAAATTGAAGATGCCCGAAAGGCAATTCTTGAAGCTCAAAAAGCCGGTGCCGACCAATATGCATTACTTCAATTTAAAAAAGCCCAAGTCAGCTACGACTCGGCAATGTATTATTTTCGAAGAGAAAACGAAAAAATATTTTTTAAACGCAACTTCGATTTATGCACAAAAAATGCTGTTTCATCAGCAAAAAATGCGAAGGAAGCTAAAAAAGCTGCAATTGCAATATCCCGAAACTTTAAATCCTACCTTGAAACAAAAATTGACTCCCTCGATGATTTTTTAAATCATTTTAAAGATATTTTTATAAAACTCCCTTTAGATACATACGTATTTAACGATTATACCAAGGGAAAAATATTACTTACAGAAAGCAAATATGCTTTCGAAAATTCGAATCTTTTCAGTTGCAATAAAAAAATTGATTTGGCATTTGAACATATTTCGAAAGCTTATGATGTTGCAAAACTATTACTGAATAATTATTTCAGGTTTTATCCGGAATGGATGTCGTGGGCAGACGAGACAATTAATTATTCAAAAAGTAATAAAACGAATGCAATAATTGTAGATAAATTCTCAAAAAAAGCTTACCTGTACGAGTCAGGAGTTTTAAAGTTCTCTACAGATATTGAATTAGGTAAAAACTGGATTGGATTTAAAAAATTTAATGGCGATAAAGCTACTCCCGAGGGAAAATACACGATCATAAAAAAGAAAGTCGATCCACATACAAAATACTACAAAGCTCTTCTTCTTGATTATCCTAACATTGATGATAAAAAAAGATTTCAGGAAGCCCGAAAAAAAGGACTTATTCCAAAAAATAAAGACATTGGCAACATGATTGAAATTCATGGTGGTGGAGGACAAGGAGCAAACTGGACCGACGGTTGTGTAGCATTAAAAAACTCCGATATTGACAAAATTTACAATATGATAAGTGAAGGAACTCCTGTAACTATTGTAGGTTCGTTATTAAGCCTTTCCGAAATATTGAATAACAATGTATTATGAAAAATAATTTAGATACACCCCCCGGGTTAATTAAAATCAATCAAAATAAGATTATCCTTTACTTAAAATCCACATGGGAAAAGTGGCTTAAACAGGTAATCAAAAACTTAATAATTATAATTATAGTGCTTCTCGGTACTATTTGGCTGTTATTTTATTTTGTTCCAATCGCCCAGGAAATGTCATTATTTTTCTTACCAGAAACACACAAAGAATTTATTTCGGCTGATAACATGAATTCTGATAAATTTAAAGATAAAATCATCAAAAACACTTTAAAAATACAAAGAAAACTTGATTCTAACTTTCCCCGATCAGCATATATTATTATTAATACAACAGAAAACAGATTTTATTTATACTCGGGAAAACGATTAATCCGAAAAGGAATGTGTTCAACCGGAAGTTATACTTTACTTCAGGCAGGTGAAAACAAGCAATGGATATTTAAAACACCACGAGGGTTAATGCGCATTCATGGAAAAACAACTTCACCTGTATGGAAAAAGCCTGATTGGGCTTTTATTGAAGAAGGCTTACCTGTTCCCCCGGCAAACGATGATTCCCGATTTGAATATGGAACTTTAGGTGATTACGCTCTTAGCCTGGGTGACGGATATTTAATTCATGGTACATTATACAAAAGATTCCTTGGCCTACCTGTTACTCATGGTTGTATCCGTTTAAATGATGAAGATCTTGAATCCGTTTATAACACATTATCAATCGGTTCAAAAGTATTTATTTATTAATGATTAAATAAACCTATGGAAGATATAGAATTTAAAAACGAAGAAATACAAAAAAAGTCACATCTGATTCAGTTCTTTTTAATCCCGATAATATTATTTGTAAGTTATATTCTTTTTTTAATGTTTTATTTCCCGGTAAAACAAGTAAAGGAATTTAATAAAGCATTTACAGATTCTACCCTGTATTCAGAAGAAGAAAAAATTATTTTACTAGACGATAATTTTACATCACTTAAAACAAAAGAATCCTTTTTACAATCGCGTCTTTTAATGTCAAAATCTGATACAATCTGTTTTTCGGTTGATTTAGTTGATAGTTTATTGATGCTCGAAGTTAAAGGAGTTGTTATACATGAAGCTAAAATTACAAAAATTGATATGAGTCGTTTTTTCTCACGTGTCGAGAATGTGGCCTTAATCAAGTTTTTATCAGAACCATTCATTATCGAAAACAAATTAGCAACAATTGAAAAAGAACCAATTATATATAAAAAAGCACCTAAAGATACAATCGAAGCTGCACAACAAGTTTTTACACCCGATACTCTTGCCCAGGAAATTATTTGCATGACCCTGTTGTTCAATAAGAATTTTCAACTTGAAATAAACCAGTCGGAAGAAAAACCGGAGCATAAAAACTTATCGTACAGCATGAAAACAAAATTCCAAAGCTTTAAATTTTTATTTAATAAAGCGTTCACTTTTGAAAATCCAACTTATATTCCTAAAATTAGTATTGAATTACCAAAAAAAGATATAAAATCAATTTACAGGGCAATACCTTATCATTCTCAAATGGCATTGCATTTGTAAGTGTCAGGTTTTTAATTTATTATATTAGCATTATATAAATGTCGAAAAATACAATTATAACAGACAAACAAACAAAAATTGCCCGCTATGCAAAAGCAATGTCACACCCTATTCGTGTTCATATACTTGAAATACTTGCAAGCCAGTCGTGCTGCTATAGCGGTGATTTAACAGAAATACTACCCATTGCAAAATCCACTTTATCGCAACATTTAAAAGAACTTAAAAATGCAGGATTAATTCAAGGCGAAATAGAATTGCCAAAGATTAAATACTGTTTAAATAAAGAAAACTGGAACGAAGCAAAAAAATTATTCAGTATTTTTTTTAGCGAATAGTTTTTTTAATATCTTTGTTCGCAATTCTACGAACAACGAAATATTTAAATTATGGAAATAAAAGTATTAGGAACAGGTTGCCCCAAATGCAAAACGCTTGAAAAGCTTACTAAAGAAACTGTTGAGAAATTAGGGCTTGATGCTGAGGTATCGAAAGTTGAAGATATTGTTGATATTATGAACTATGGAGTAATGCGAACACCTGCACTGGTAATTAACAAGAAAGTAGTTTTAAGCGGCAGAATACCAACCGAAAAAGAATTAACTGAAATATTAACTTCAAATAATAAATAAATCATGAAAACTTTAAAAATTTTATTTTTAACCAGCCTCATTTTTCCTTTTTTATTTTCTTGTAATGCACAAAGTGCAGACAAAAAAGACAATTCAGAAACAACCATTGCAAAAGAAATACAGGTTTATTATTTTCACTTTACACGCCGTTGCCCAACCTGCATAGCTGTTGAGGAAAAAACAAATGAAATTCTAAAGCAGTTGTATGCTGATGAAATTGAAAACGGAACAATCACGTTTAAATCAATTAACCTTGACGAAGGTGATTCAAAAGAAATTGCTGAGAAATTGGGCGTTTCCGGGCAAAGCTTGCTATTTGTTAAAGGGGATGAAAAAATTGATTTAACAAGCGAAGGATTTATGAATGCCCGTTCAAATCCCGAAAAATTACAAGAAAAAATTAAAGAAACTGTTGATGGTTTAATGCTATAATCAACCCACATGGATTTTTTAACTACATTAATCGAAAATAGTAATTTACCTATACTTTCTGCATTTATACTTGGGCTGATGACTGCTATCAGCCCCTGCCCTCTGGCTACCAACATCACGGCAATAGGTTTTATCAGCCGCGATATACAAAGCCAGAAGAGAGTATTTATAAATGGATTGATTTACACCTTAGGCCGTATTTTATCATACACAGGTTTAGCCTTTATTTTATATTTTAGCGCGAATACATTTAAGATATCTGGATTTTTCCAACAGTATGGTGAGAAATTTTTAGGACCGCTCTTAATTCTTATCAGCTTATTTATGTTAGGACTGATAAAACTAAATATCCCGGGATTTGGGAAATTCTCTGAGAAAATGCAGCAAAAAGAAAAAACAAACTACTGGGATGTATTATTAATAGGCGTTTTATTTGCCCTGGCATTTTGCCCGTATAGTGGTGTTTTATACTTTGGAATGTTAATACCAATGACTATTTCAAGTTCTTCAGGGTTGTATTTACCAATATTCTATGCTATTGCTACAGGTTTACCTGTTATATTATTTGCATGGGTTATAGCTTATACAGTATCAGGAATAGGAAGCTTATACAATAAAATTAAAACATTTGAACTTTGGTTTCGTCGAATAATCGCAGTTTTGTTTTTATTAATAGGTATCTATTATACAATCATCGTATTTATTTAAAAAAATTTAATAAACTAGTTCGTCTTTTTACGAACAAACAAAATTATGGAAACAAGAAAAGAAATAAAAATCCTTATTTGGATTGCTGTTATATTTGGGGTAGCCTTTTTCCTACCCATTGAAAGTGCCCGATTTAACACAGCCATTGCTGCCACCTTCGACCTTGTAAAATGGTATGCGAGAGAACATGTCGTGCTTTGTTTATTACCTGCATTTTTCATTGCAGGAGTAATATCCATTTTTGTCAGTCAGGGTTCGGTATTACGGTATTTTGGTGCGAATGCAAAAAAATGGCTGGCCTACACTGTTGCCGCAGTTTCGGGAACTATTTTGGCTGTTTGCAGTTGTACCATTTTACCATTGTTCTCAAGTATTCACAAACGTGGTGCAGGTTTAGGCCCGGCGATTGCCTTTTTATACTCAGGCCCGGCAATCAATATCCTTGCAATTATACTTACCGCACGTATCCTGGGTTTTGAAATGGGCGTTGCAAGAACTGTTGGTGCTGTTGCATTTAGTGTAATTATCGGAGTATCCATGTCGTTAATCTATAGAAAAGAAGAATCGGTAAAACGTGAAGAACAGATGAATATCCAGTTACCACCAGAAAAAAGACCCATGTGGCAAACATCATTTCACTTTTTTACCCTTGTATTGATCCTGGTATTTGCTAATTGGGGTGCTCCTTCAAGCGGAGACACTTCCAGCACATGGTATTACATTTGGGCTTACAAATGGTATATAACAGGTTTTTTCAGTCTATTCCTTGGATTTTCATTAATTTATATTTTAAAAATTAAATGGCAGTGGGTACTTTACGCAGCAATTGCAACGGTTCTTTCAGCTATATTAGCTACAAATCTTATTGAAAATCAAAAGTTAGGTCCACTGGTTCCAATGCTTGTTGGTATTGCGTCGCTAAGCATTATAACCCTTTTCGATAAGAAAGATGAAGACAACAAAGAATGGACAATTTCAACCTGGGGATTTGCAAAACAGATTTTGCCCTTATTAGCCATCGGTGTAATTACAGCAGGATTTTTATTGGGTTCAACACACGATGGAAAAACTATTGCAGGTGTAATTCCCAATGAATGGATTTCTGCATTGGTAGGTGGAAACTCTATTTTCTCAAACCTTTTTGCTTCCATTGTTGGTGCATTCATGTATTTTGCTACATTAACCGAAGTACCTATTTTACAAGGTTTAATAGCTTCGGGCATGGGAAAAGGCCCTGCACTCGCGTTGCTATTAGCAGGACCATCTTTATCATTACCCAATATGTTGGTAATTCGTGGTGTTATAGGTACACAGAAAACAGTGGTTTATGTATTACTGGTTGTAGTTATGGCAACTATTTCCGGGTTAATTTATGGCGGGTTATTTTAAATAAATGATTTATGTTAGATATTAAAGTACTCGGTACAGGTTGTCCCAATTGTATAAGGTTAGAAAATCTATGCAAAGAGATAGTTTCAGAAAGAAATTGGGAAGCCAAAATCGAAAAGATTACCGATTTTAACGAGTTTGGTAATTACGGAGTAATGATGACTCCCGGGCTGGTGATAAACGGAAAGGTTTTATCTCAAGGCAAAATACCTGTAAAAAGCACATTGGAACACTGGCTGGAAAAAGAATTATAATTAAATAAGTTGAAAACTATGAAAATTTCGAAAAAGCACGAAATGAAAATCACTTTAGCGATTATGGTTATCGTAATGACCTGGATTGTAACATTCGTAAGTGTTTATATAAATTTTGGTTTCAGTAATGAATTTGTAACAAAATGGATAAAAGCCTGGGGGCTTGCATTTATTGTTGCTCTTCCTGTTGTTATGGTAATAATGCCTGTAATAAAAAAAATAGTTTCAAAATTGGTTAACGAAAATGAATAATAAACAAAGTATAGATTACAATAAAACCACAATAGAACTATCAACCTTGCTTAATGCATTGTCGCATCCTGCCAGGTTACAAATTATAATGCACCTGGCAAAATACAACGGATGCCAGGCGGGGAGTATTTCAAAAAGATTGCCATTGGCAAAATCAACGGTATCAGAACATTTAAGTAAATTAAAAGAAGTTGGTTTAATTTCATGTACATCTGATGGAGTTTGCCAAAACTATCAATTGAATGACAATGTATTCTTACTCTTAAAAATGCAATTATTTGATTTTATAAATCAAATTGATGATCGGAAAAGCAAAAGGGTGGGATGTTGTCCTACTAGTCAATTTGAAAATGAAAAAAATCTCAGTTTAAAGAACAATAACAAAAAAAATGGAAAATAAAGAAAAAGATTCATGTTTATGCGGAGTAAGCGAATACATGGTTCTGGCTTGCTCAGGATCATGCGACTTGGGTCAGGTTACCGATATAGTTGCCCGAAAATTACGAGATAATAAAGTTCGTAAAATGAATTGCCTTGCCGTGGTTGGTGCAGGTATTGAAAAGTCTGTTGAAGATTTTAAGAAGAAAAACATACTGATGCTCGATGGTTGCCCAACAGATTGTGGCAAGCAAATTCTGGACAAAGCAGGTTTTACTGATTATAAGTATTTACGTGTAACCGATTTGGGTTACAAAAAAGGGCAAACTCCTGTTACCGAAGAAGTAATAAATACAGTTTATGACAAAGCAGAAGTCATCTATTAGCGCGAAACAAATTTTAAATTTTGTTTTTTTAGGTTTAATAGTTGTTTTCTTTATTGCATTGTTCATGTTTAAAGGCAGACTGAACAATGCAGCATCTACTATTGTGTTATCACAGGCAACACCCGAAACCATAAGTGCTGTATCGGCACATATCGATTCGGTTTATAATTACAGGAAGAACTCAAAACCTTTCGAAATCACTTTTCTTGAATTTGGTTCAACAAGCTGCTCAGCCTGCAGACGCATGGAAAAAGGAATGCAGGAAATTCAGGATTTGTACCCAAATAAAGTAAATGTGGTATTTATAAATGTTACAAAAAAAGAAAATCACGATTTGCTCAATTTTTATGCAATTGCTGTAATTCCCACCCAGGTTTTGCTCGATAAAACAGGTAAAAAGTTCTTCAGGCATTCGGGATATATCTCTACAAATGAGTTAAGAACCTTAATTGATAAAAATTTAACTCAGAATTAACAGTTCCATTTTTGTTTTTTATTTTTTATGTCGTATGTTTACGTCATTAAACATGCTAATTTATGACATACAAAAAAGCCGATTTATTTGATAAGGATTTGCAACGAATAGCCGAGGTTGCTAAAATAATGAGCCACCCGGCACGATTAGCCATTCTTCGTTATTTAGCCAATTGCAAAACCTGCATTTCGGGTGATATCACCAACGAAATACCACTAAGCCGTACAACGGTTTCACAACATTTGCAAGAGTTAAAAAGAGTTGGATTAATCCACGGCGAAATTGATGGCTTAAAAGTGAATTACTGTTTATGCAACACTTGCATTACTGATATCAAAAAAAACTTTATTTCTTTTTTAGATGAAATATCTATTACTGAAAATATAAAATGTTAAGCTATGCATGACCTTTTTAAAAATACAGGGATTATTTCGTCAGGAATTCTTCATGTTTCGGCACATGAAGCTTTCGAGCTATGCAAAAAAGGAGCCGTGATAGTTGACGTTCGCGAAGAATACATGATTGGCTTTAAAATGTTTGATGTTGAAGAAGCCATCTTTTGCCCTAAAAGCATTCTCGAAAAAAAATATTCTGAGTTGCCCAAAGATAAAGCATTGATTTTTGCCGATGCAACCGGAATTCATAGCAAAGAGGCTGTTTTGTTTTTGCTTGAAAAAGGATTTGAAAACATTGCCAACCTTGCCGGTGGGCTGGTTGAATGGGAACGAGACGGAGTACCAATTAAAATTGATTACTCAGAAAGATTATCAGGCTCTTGTGCCTGCCAGTTAAAAAAAAGAGATAAAAAACAATAATATAAAGATTTATGAAAATATTAATACTTTGTACAGGAAACTCATGCCGCAGCCAGATGGCACAAGGCTTTTTGCAATCGTTCGATAAAAATCTAATGGTTCGATCAGCTGGAACAGTTCCTGCAAGGCAGGTGAATCAGAAAGCTGTTAAGGTAATGAGTGAAGTGGGTATTGATATCAGTCATCATACTCCCAAAATGGTTGACCAATACATAAACGATGAGTGGGACTACGTGATTACTGTTTGCGATGATGCCAACGAAACATGCCCTGCGTTCTTAGGCAAAGTAAAACATCGATTACATATCGGTTTTGAAGATCCGTCGCACGCCACTGGAACAGATGAATTTATCTGGAGCGAATTTCGAAGAGTACGCGACCTGATTAAAGATGCGTTTTACAAACTTTATAGCAATGATTTGAAAATTAAATAATTTGATAATTTGACGATTTAACAATTTGACAATTAATCGATTTATACTTATTTAGAATGAGAAATGATAAAGACAATTTAATAGTCTCTCTTTCACTAGAGTTTTCCTTAGATATAATTGAATTTGCAGAGATTCTCGAAGAAAAGAAAAAATACGTTATTGCCAAACAGCTACTTAAATCAGGAACTTCAATTGGGGCTAATATCAGAGAAGCACAAAATGCTGAGAGTAAAGCAGATTTTATACACAAATTAAAAATTGCTGCTAAAGAAGCAGACGAAACTGAATATTGGTTAGTTCTATGCGAATTATCAAAGAATTATCCAAAAAATGAAAAACTAAAAGTAAAACTTGAATCAATAATTAAGATTTTATCAAAAATCATAAGTACTTCAAAAACAAAATAATTCATCATCAAATTATCAAATCAATAAATTATCAAATTAAATAGTATGAAAGACATAAAAAAAGTAGTACAGGAAAAATACAGTTATATAGCTAATCAAAGCAATCAGCAAAACGAATCATCATGTTGCGGTGGAACAAGCTGTTGTGGTGATTTAGAAATAAGTATGATAGGTGACGAATATAAAAATATTAAAGGGTATAACAAAGACGCCGATTTAGGATTGGGTTGTGGATTACCAACCGAATTTGCAGGAATAAAAGAAGGCGATTCTGTTCTTGATCTGGGCTCGGGTGCCGGTAACGATTGTTTTGTTGCTCGTGCAATTGTAGGAGAAAAAGGAAAAGTAACCGGAATCGACTTTACCGATGCCATGCTTGAAAAAGCCCAAGAAAATGCCAATAAGCTAGGCTACAAAAATGTTGAATTTGTAAAAGGAGACATTGAGGAAATGCCTTTACCCGATAATACATACGATGTGGTAATATCCAATTGCGTTCTGAATCTGGTTCCCGACAAGCAAAAAGCTTTTCGCGAAATATATCGTGTAATAAAAACCGGCGGGCATTTCTGCGTTTCGGATGTTGTTATTTTTGGCGATTTACCTGAAAAAATAAAACAAGATGCAGAGATGTATGCCGGATGCGTATCTGGAGCTATACAAAAAGAACAGTACCTTAAAATAATTGAAGAAAATGGATTTGTATCTATAACTATTCACAAGGAAAAAGAAATTGAAATCCCGAATAACATTTTACTTAATTACATTACACTGGATGAATTAAGAGAGCTAAAAATAAAGAAAACAGGAATTTACAGCATAACTGTTACAGCACATAAATAATTTTAATTAATAAAACTTATTTCTATGCTGTTTAGCGAAGAATTTTCTCGTGATTCTCAGAGCCTTTGTGAATTGGTGGCCAGAATTTTACTCGCCACTAACCTTGCCTGCCGGCAGGCTGGGACTCTAAAACACAACGTTTGAATAAAAAGCAATTTTACTAACTAAATGATATTGAAACTAATTTACTAATCAACTAAAAAACTAAAATCTATGCCTTCACAACCAAGACTCAGGTTTCTCGATCGCTATTTAACACTATGGATATTCCTGGCCATGGCGATTGGTGTTTTATCAGGGTATTTTTTCCCTGCCATTGCGCAATTTTGGGAATCGTTAAAATCATCCCCCGAGAGCACAACCAATATTCCAATTGCTATCGGGCTAATTCTTATGATGTACCCGCCGTTGGCAAAAGTAAAATACGAAGAATTGGGTGATGTTTTTAAAAACTATAAGATTCTTTCGCTTTCGTTAATACAAAACTGGGTAATAGGTCCGGTGTTGATGTTTGCATTAGGAGTTTTATTTTTTAAACTATTTCCTGGCGAAAATAATGCCAACCTTCCTTACATGTATGGTATTATAATGATTGGACTTGCCCGATGCATTGCCATGGTTATTGTCTGGAACGACCTGGCAAAAGGAGATACGCAATATGCAGCCGGATTAGTTGCTTTTAACTCCATTTTCCAGGTATTGTTTTTTTCGGTTTATGCTTACTTTTTTATTGCCATTTTACCCGGATGGTTTGGAATACCAACAAACAATGCTGTTGAAAATATTACCATTGGTCAAATAGCCAAAAGTGTTTTTATATATCTTGGAATACCTTTTATTGCAGGATTCTTAACTCGTTTTATTTTGATTAGAGTAAAAAGTAAAGAATGGTATCATTCGAAATTCATTCCAAAAATCAGCCCGATAACTTTAATTGCATTGTTGTTTACTATAATTGTAATGTTCTCGTTAAAAGGAGAATATATTATAAAAATCCCGCTCGATGTAGTATTGATTGCAATACCATTACTTATCTATTTTATTGTAATGTTTTTTCTTTCATTTATGATGAGCAAAAAAACAGGAGCAAATTACGAGCAATCCACTACTCTGTCGTTTACTGCTGCAAGCAATAATTTTGAATTAGCTATTGCTGTTGCAATTGCCATTTTCGGGATGAACTCGGGCGAAGCATTTGCTGCAGTTATTGGCCCGTTGATCGAAGTACCTGTAATGATTGCATTGGTAAATGTTGCCTTCTGGTTCAAGAGAAAGTACTTTTCAACTTAGCAAACTAATTTAAAAGCTCTCCGGCCTTTTGTTTTATTTCATAAAAACACTTAATTTAGACTATTCATAAAATCAGAACATGAATACAGTTGTTCAAAATATGATTCATTTTTTATTAATAATCGTTTTTTTGATTATTTATATTCTTGCTTTCATCATTGTTAAACCATTTCTTATTAATCACAAACGTAAAATATCTACCCTTTCTTTAAAAATAAGCTTCCTGGTTTATTTGGCTGTTTTACTGGTTTGTGTTTATTTATTTATGTTTTTTGGACCCAGTGATTTAGAATACCAGTTAAGTAATTTATTTTTCATCATTCTTCTGATTTGCTTATTTATTCCAAACCTGGGAATTTTACTCAGGAGAAATGTAAATAAATACAGGGTTGAATACAACTTTGCATTTTCATTAATTAACGGAATTATCGCAGCTTTCATGCTTTACAAGCTGATTCAACACGGATGGTTTTTATTTTAAACAGAATCCTAATTTAATTGCCTTTAAATATTTTTACAATTTTATTTATTTTACTATCCAGGCTCTCGTTCCCATCAATCCAATGAATAACAAATCCGCTTCTTTCCATTTTTCGAAACCAGGTCATCTGCCGTTTGGCAAATTGATGTATTGCAGTTTCAAGCTTTTTAAACATTTCGTCAAACGTTAACTCGCCTAAAATATATTGAGTAAGGAATTTATACTCCAAACCATAATAAATTAAATCATCCGGTTGTATTCCCTTACTAAGTAATACTTTTACTTCATCTATCATTCCCTCGTTCAATCTTTGTTTTAAACGTTGGGTAATTCGCTGGCGTTGTGTATTCCTGTCGGATTTTACACCAATTATTAATGAATTAATTTGTGGAAAATTATTGTCAATCTCAGGGTTTTTAATGTAATATTTTTCGATTTCGATAGCACGAATCATTCGTTTACGGGTATCAATATCGCTCGTATTATGTAGTTGCTTAAACAATTTTAAAATCTGAATCAGTTCTTCATCCGATTTTAAATTAAGTTCATCGCGTAAAGTTATATTTACCGGAACATTAATCAGTTTATATCCTTTCAAAACAGCTTCGATATACATACCTGAACCGCCACATAAAACCGGGAGTTTCTTTCGGGATTCAATATCTTTAAAAACCGGGATAAAATCTTTTTGATATTCGTAAACATTATATTTTACACCTGTATCAACAATATCAATAAGATGAAATGGAATTTGAGTACCATTGATTGTATAATCAGCAATATCTTTCCCGGTACCAATATCCATTCCCCTGTAAACCTGGCGGGAATCGGCACTAATTATTTCGCCATTTAAGGCCAACGCCAGATGTGCCGCGAGAGATGTTTTACCCCCTGCTGTCGGGCCTAATACTGTTACTAAATTATATTTCTCTCTCATTAATTGGTTTTATACAAAGGTAAATAAAGATTCTGTACATAAACAGTTTGATTATAAAGATGAAAAAAATTAATATTATTGCGTACTTTTGTACTAATTTATATTGATTTTTAGTATCGCAATTTATGCAGAACAACATAAATATAAAAAATAAAAAAGCAGGATTTAGTTACGAGTTTATCGACAAGTATATCGCTGGCATAAAACTTACGGGTACCGAAATTAAATCTATTCGTGGAGGGAAAGCCAGTTTGGTTGATACGTACTGTTATTTTGTTGATCATGAATTGTATGTCAGGGGATTAAATATTTCGGAGTATTCTTTTGGTACCCATTACAATCACGAGCCCAAGCGCGATCGTAAATTACTCCTTACAAAAAGAGAGTTAAACAAACTCGAAAGAAAAGTCTCGGAAAAAGGACTTACAATTGTTGCGCTTCGATTATTTATTACCGATAGCGGATGGGCTAAACTCGAAATTGCCCTTGCCCGCGGAAAACAGGAATTCGATAAACGTGAGGACATTAAAAAGAAAGACATTAAGCGTGATATGGATCGTTTAAAAAGAATTTAGAAACCTAATTAAAATCAACAATAATCTATTAAAGGTTATAAACAATCCGTGAAAATTCTAAAAAATAGTACTTTTCATATCACTTTGATTAGTAAATAACTTTAGAAACTTATTTCACTTTTTGATTATTCTTGTAAAGCCAATCATTCATTTCAATTTACTACTGATGCGTTTAAAGTTTAATTTAAAAAAATATTGATATTATGAAAATTAAATCTCATGATATCAAATGATTAAGATGTTTTATTTTCTCATGGAGCAATGTTTCAATTCAAATCAAAAAATCACTTGACTCTCTAAGAACCAATGAAATAAGAATAGTCAGCATATCATACAAAAATTAACGCATCACTAGTAATTTCAATTTGTCAATTATAAATTTGAGAATATAATATTACATACTTTAATGTAAATTCGGATAAATTATGTTTGTAAATTAGAAAAAAACATTAATTTTAATATTCTTTTTAAAAAACAACGAATTATTTGATTTAAATATCTGACAGCGGTGATAAATAAGTGGCGAAGAGGTTTGACTTTATCTTTAATTTTAGGGTTTATTTTAAGTTCTCTTGTAATTATTTCGTTTTTGCTCTTTATTCCAAAATATAATGCAGCAATTATTGAAGAAATAAATATAGATTCTGATTGTTCAGTTTATTTTGTTGATTTAAATAATGATGGAAATAGCGAGAAAGTAAATTACTATATACAGAATTTAAATTCAAAAATTTATTTATATAATAATCAGGATGCATTTATTTCCACGTGGTTATTTAACGATATCCCTGTTAAAAACAGCGAACTTATTTTTAACGATTACAATAACGATTCTATAACTGAAATTTTTTCTTTACATCAGTGCAATGATTCTCTTTTTTTATATGGTATAAAGCATTTAACAGAAAATGATTTTTTTGTAAACAGGGAGTATTTAGCTGAATTTAATGCAAGCAGCTTGGTTACTAATGAAATAATTGATGTCAATACAGATGGCTATAACGATTTGTTTATTGTTTTGAGATCAGATATTCAGCCTTTTATAAGCAAAATAGTTGCATACGATATTCAACATAAGAAGTTATTATTATCAAAGAGTTATAATTCAAGTATTTCTGAAGCTTTAGTTCGTGATATTGATAATAATGGGAAAAACGAATATTATATTGCATGCAAATCTAAAAATATTGATGGAAACGGAACTCAGGCAGGATTAACAGTACTTGATAATAATTTTAACAATATTTGTAACCCGATGTGTTTCGTTGGAAAACCTTCCTGTGTTACATTAAACCCATTTATTATTGATGGGAAACCCCGATTAGCTGTTCTTCATACGGGTTCTGATTCCGGGAAAATATTTAATAAACTTATGATATTTGATTTTTATGGAAAAAAACTTAATGAAATATCATTAGCCAATAATAAAAATTTATCAATTATTTCATCTGATAAACTGATAGATGAAATTCTTCTGTATTCAGGAAATAAGATAATGCGGATTAATAAAAATCTTAAAATCGAGAAAGAAATTGACCTGAATAACAATGAATATTCATTTATTACAATAGACGAAATAAATAAAAACAACAAACCCGATTTATTATTTAAAAACAATAAAGAAATATTAATAATTGCTGATAATCTGAATCAGAAAATAAAATTAAAAACCAAAAACGAAGGCGTCCCGGTTTATAGTGTTAAAAAAAGCGAGAGTAAAATTAACCAGGTAAATCTTAAAATTGGCAATAAAAATTACCTGATTGAACTTTTCAATAAAAATGAATACCTGAACAGGTATGTACTTTACATCCTTATTTATATCAGCATTACATTTATTGTTTTTGTAATAATGAATTTATTGTTCAAGCTTAGAAGGAGTAAGCAACTTGCACAATTTATTGAGAAAGAAGATAAAGATAATTTTATAAATAAGCTGGATGTTAAACTGGGTGAAAAAATTACAGGTTTAAGAAATAAGGTTCTTGAAATAAAGCAAGACGATGATTCATATAAAGAAGTTGTCGAACAGATAAATGATACTTACATTGAACTTAAAAATATCTCGGAAGAAATAAGCCGTGAAAACAGCAGGGGTATTTATATTCACGATTTTTTTAACAACCTGGCCGATAGATCATCTGTAAATAAAGTAAAAATCAACCTTTATCCTAACGACGAATGGTACGAAATAAGTACAGATTTACAAAATCATCTTTTTAAACTTATTGATGACACATTAAATCACATTAGCGATTTAATCCGAAATGTGAATATCAATGTTCAGCTTACACGTCACTTAAATTACATAAATTGCATAATTGAAATTGAAGATTCATTTATTGATGTTCTGAATCATAAAAACGAAAAATACATAGCAATTGATTCCCGGTTGTTATTAATTAATGGGAAATATGAAACCGATGGAACCCAGGGTAAAGGAACAATAATAAATTATATCATTCCACTTAACGCGAACTTTTCGGGTAAGAAGGGAAATCAAAAAATAAAAATTATTATAGCCGAGGACCACGATGTATCTTTATTCGGACTAATATCCCTGTTTAAAACCAAAGATGATATTGAAGTTATAGGTACTGCTAAAAACGGGATGGAAGTCCTTAAAATATTAGAAGAAAAAACTCCCGATATAGTTATTACAGATATTTCGATGCCCGGCATGGATGGAATTGAGCTTTCAGAGAAACTTAAAAACGATTTTCCGGATATTAAGGTAATCGTGTTTACCATGTATATGGAAAACTGGTTCATTGAACAGCTTACCCAAAATGGCGCCCGTGGATTTGTTTCAAAAAATTCAAGAATTATTGAGCTTGTTGAAGCAGTTCGTCAGGTGGCACAAGGAAATTATTACTATTGCCATCAATTTAAGTCGAAGTTTGGTACTAACGGGGCAAATGGATACGATTCACAAAAGTCTATGCTCGATTCGCTTACAACAAAAGAACTACAAATAGTTGAGTGTTATGCAAATAACCTGAAACGAAAAGAAATTGCAGCCAAATTTTATGTACACCAAAATACTATTGATACTTATATTGCAAATATCATGCTCAAACTCAATGCCGGGGATGAAGATGAAATTATTCGAATTGCAAAAAGACAAAAATTTGTTGATGAATAACCTTGCAAAAACCACTCGTTTTATTGATATTTGGAGAGAATTATTAATCCCATTTCAAGAGTCTGTTATACAATTTTAAAGCATTAAATGAATATTGATTTAAAACAACTGGATGATTACATTTCGGAAGGAAAACTTGAAGAAGCATTGAGCCAGATTATTAAATTTGAAGAAACCACAGAAATAAACTTCCAACTTTTAATTAAAAAAGCAGAAATATATTACCTGCTGCAAAAATTCTCTAACGCGTTAAATTTGTATAAACAAATTTTAAAAATTGAACCTGAAAACAAGCTGGTTCAATCGAAAATTGAAATGATTACAACTATCTTAAAATACCAGGCATGCGATATTTTTGAATCAACCAATTTAAATGCCGATCCCTGGCTCGATTGAAGATTATGCAGTACAGATTTTTTTCATCAGGTATTGATCAGGATTATTGGGGGCGTTTTTTACTTTTTGCAAAACGTAATTTCTGGTTATATATACCTGATATAATTACATTCCTGTTTCTTTTGATTCCACCTTATAGCTGGTTCGAAACACAAATAATAATTGCTCTTGTAATTATTTTATCTATTCGTGATATTCTTGTATTAAAGTTTTCAGTTTATCACCTAGCTAAATTTTATATCGATGGCGATTTTGTTTCTGTTGCAATTATCCGCAAGAACTCACTACACGATCAAATTAACGGGAAAATATCTGAATTTGACATTAAAATAAATTCATTCGCTGGATTTAAAACAATGGAAATATTTCAAAATAATAAACTGGTACACAGGCAGTTTGCAACAGGATATTGGTCTGGTTGTAAAATGAAAGAACTTTACGAACAATTTTACGAAATTAAACGAAATCTTGGATTTTGGAGAATGTTTCAAGGCCCAATGGTTAACTAAAACAATCATGTACAATATCACTTTATTAGACTCGCTTGAAAAAATTGATGCCAGTTGGGATTCCTTTTTGTCACCTGAAACAATCTCATTACTTGCTTCTATCGAAAAACAGATAAATTCTGCGGGCTTTACTCCTCCGGTTTCACGAGTTTTACATTTTTTATCGTTACCACTAAACCAGGTAAAAATAATAATTCTTGGGCAAGATCCTTATCCCCAAAAAGGAGTTGCTACAGGACGTGCTTTCGAAGTAGGAACATTAAAATCATGGAACCAAACATTTAATAATATCTCGTTAAAAAATATTGTCAGGGCCATTTATTATGCATATCAAAATGAATATTTAAAGTTTGCCGATATTAAAAAACATATAGGGAATAATTTTTTAATAAAAAACCCGAATAGCCTGTTTCTGGAATGGGAAAAACAGGGTGTTTTGTTGTTAAATACTTCATTTACCTGTGAAGTTGGAAAATCAAACAGCCACGAAAAATTCTGGGAACCTTTTACACAAACTTTGTTAAGATATATTTCACTTTCAAATACTGAAATTATTTGGTTTGTATGGGGGAATAATGCCAAATCGATTATTAATGGAATTGATATTAAAAATAAAATAGAATCTATGCACCCGATGATGTGTTATAACAAAGATGGGAGAGATGATGATTTTTTGTTTGGTAAAATAAATCCTTTTGAAGAAACAAAACATTTGATAAACTGGCTGGGTTAGTTCTTTTTATTTTCAATATATAAATCCATATACTCATTATATAGTTCTGTTAACTTTACAAGCATTGGATTTTTAACGTTGAATTTGTAATCATCAAAAATTTTTACAGGCAAAACTTTTAAAGAAGTACCCGATAAAAACATTGCATCAAATTTATTTAAATTGTTAAGATGTATTTTTTTTTCTATAAACGGTATCTTATTCTGAATACAAATCTGTTGAATATTTTTACGGGTAATTCCCGGTAAAACGTCATTTACAGGTGGTGTTAGTATTTTTTCTTCAGAAATAAAAAACACATTTGAACGACTTCCTTCAGTTATATATCCTTCATTATCAACTAAAATTGTTTCGAAAACTTTTTTTTCAGCAATAATGTGATTGGCTTTTTGACGTGTTAGCGTATTAAGAATTTTTGCATTAGGATTTGTTCTTATGGCTTTACAAATACTGGTTTTTACCCCGGTTGAATATTCGTTTGTTGTTGGAAAATAATGAGGTGTAAAGTACAAAATAAAGTTCTTTTCAACCATCGAACCTGTTGAATTGGAATGAATTAAAATTTTTATTTTCCCCGTTTTTACTTTATTCATCTGGATAAGTTTTTGAACGTTCTTCTCGATCTCAGCATTTGTTTCATTAATCTTTAATCCCGATAAAAAAGCAGAGTTATGAATACGTACTAAATGATCTTCAATAAATAATGGAATTCCTTGTTCTATACGGATTATTTCATAAACACATATCCCTTTTTCGACAATACTTTCATCAAATCCCAAACTTTGTTTAATTTCATTGTTATGAATATAATATTCCTGAATGCATTCCATATTTTAGATAATTAAATTATTCAAAATTAATATTAAAAATCAGTTTTTGAACGTTCATATAAATTGACAATGCTAAAAAAACTATTGTCCGAAACCGAACGAGTTTTGTTCAAAATCGGGCAAAGGAATTTATAAAGAATTGCAAATTCTTTATATAAGTTATATATTTATAATTACTTATAAAGTGTGGCATAACATTTGGTAAATTTTCAAGTCTTATACTCAAAAAAAATATTATGATTCATTTGTCGAATATTCATAAATCTTATGTAACAGGTGCTAATAAGTTACATGTTTTAAAAGGGATCGATTTAATTATTGAACAAGGTGAGCTGGTTTCAATTATGGGTTCTTCCGGTTCGGGAAAATCAACACTCCTAAATATTCTTGGAATTCTCGATGATTATGATAATGGGTTATACAAGCTTCATAATACTGAAATGAATAATCTTTCAGAAAAAAAGGCAGCCTATTACAGAAATAACATGATAGGATTTGTTTTTCAATCATTTAATTTAATTTCATTTAAAAATGCAATGGAAAATGTTGCTCTTCCATTGTATTACCAAGGTGTTAATCGAAAAAAAAGGAACAAGATAGCTTTGGAATATCTCGACAGGATGGGAATAAAAGATTGGGCAGAGCATTTACCCAGCGAAATGTCGGGAGGGCAAAAACAGAGGGTTGCAATTGCAAGAGCATTAATTACAAACCCGAAAGTAATTTTAGCCGACGAACCAACAGGTGCTCTCGATTCACAAACATCTTTAGAAGTTATGGATTTATTCCGTGAGATTAATAAATCCGGAATTACTATGATTATTGTAACCCACGAAAAGGATATTTCAGAAAGAACAGATCGTGTTATCAGGTTAAGAGATGGTATTATTGAAAACGGCCAATACAATTAAAAGCTATGTTTGATATTGATAAATGGCAGGAAATATATTCAACAATTAAAAAGAATAAGCTACGTACTTTTCTTACAGGTTTTAGTGTAGCCTGGGGGATATTTATGCTTATTATTCTTTTAGGTTCGGGCCGTGGACTGGAAAATGGAATAAAAAAACAATTTGAACAGGATGCTACAAACAGTATATGGATTTATCAAGGACAAACCAGCATGCCTTTTAAAGGTTTAAAACCAGGAAGACGAATTCAGTTTACTAACGAAGATTATGATATCACGAAAAGAGATAATGTGAAAATTGAAAATCTTTCAGCAAGATTAAATGTTTGGAGGCAAAGAATTTTATCATACAAAAATGAATATGGAAATTATGATATAATTTCTGTTCATCCCGGAACCAAAGCTTTAGAAAATATTAAAGTTTTAGAAGGACGTTTTTTGAACGATATTGATATTAAAGAAAGCAGAAAAGTTGTTGCAGTTAGTTTGGTGGTTAAAAACGCTTTGTTTAAAGACGAAGAAGCTTTGGGCAATTACCTGAAAATAAATAATATTCCTTTTAAGGTTATTGGATTATTCGAAGATGGTTCTGAACGTGATAACCAGAGAGTTTATATTCCCGTATCATCGGCCCAGAAAATCTTTACAGGGGGTGTTGAAATAAATAATCTTGCTTTTACTGCCGGGAATGCAAGTGCTGAAGAAAGCATTGAACTGGAAAATGAAATAAAAAATCAATTTGCAAACAGACATAAATTCGACAAAGAAGATCAAAGAGCAGTATTTGTAAATAACAATATTGAAGAATATAAAAAATTCTTAAATTTATTTGCCGGGATTCGCATGTTTGTCTGGATTATTGGTATAGGAACAATCATCGCGGGAATTGTTGGTGTTAGTAATATCATGTTAATAGTAGTAAAAGAAAGAACCAAGGAAATTGGTATAAGAAAAGCTATTGGAGCAACTCCTAATTCAATAATCGGGTTAATATTACTTGAATCAGTAGCCATTACAGCTTTTGCAGGATATATAGGCCTTGTTTTAGGAGTAGGTTTATTGGAGTTAATATCTCCCTACGTGCAATCCGATTTTTTCAGAAATCCCGAAGCAGATTTTCGAATAGCAGTAAGTGCTACTTTATTATTGATTATATCCGGAACTATCGCCGGATTTGTACCTGCACGTAAAGCAGCAAGTATTAAACCCGTTGAAGCATTAAGAGACGAATAAATAGTTGAAAGATGATAGATATTGATAAGTGGAAAGAAATTATAAATACTTTAAAACAAAATAAAGTAAGAACATTCTTTACTGCATTTGGTGTTTTTTGGGGAATATTTATGCTGATTATTATGTTAGGCTCCGGCAAGGGACTTAAAAATGCAGTTTTTCAAAACATGGGTGATTTTGCTACCAACAGTTGTTTCATGTGGACACAGCAAACCAGCGTTCCATACAAAGGGTTTCCAAGAGGTCGCTTTTTCAGGTTTAACAATGGCGATACCGAAGCACTTATAGAAAAAATACCAGAATTAAAAGACCTTTCTCCCCGTTTGCAAGGTTGGGGCGGTGATGGAGCAAATAATGCTGTACGTAATGAAAAAACAGGCGCATTTACAATCTTTGGAGATTATCCTGCATGGAATAAAATAGATCCTATAAAAATGACATCTGGCAGGTATATTAATGATTTAGATATAAAAAACAATAGAAAAGTTGTTGTAATTGGTAAAAGAGTTGTTGAGGTACTGTTTGAAACAGACGAAAACCCGTTAGATCAGTATATAAAAATTAATGGTGTTTATTTTAAAGTTGTTGGCGTTTTTAAATCAAAGAAAAATGGACAGCAGGCTGAACGTGAAGAACAAAATATTCATATGCCATTTACTACCTTACAAAAGATTTACAATTTTGGTGAAGATGTCGGATGGTATGCAATGACTGCACAGGATAATATTCCGGTAGATATTGTTGAAACAAAAGCTAAAGAGATTCTAAAAACAAGGCATTCAATTGCACCGGAAGACGACAGGGCTATTGGCGGGTTTAATGTGTCGAAAGAATTTAAAAAAATGAGAGGCTTATTTGCGGGAATAAACGGATTAATATGGATAGTTGGTATTGGCACTCTGTTGGCAGGTGTAATCGGAGTTAGTAATATTATGTTAGTTATTATTAAAGAACGTACAAAAGAAATTGGAATACAAAGAGCATTGGGGGCTACTCCATTCAAAGTTATATGGCAGATTATTAACGAATCTGTTTTCTTAACTTCCATTGCCGGCTCAATTGGACTGGTTGTCGGGTTCTGGTTAATAGAATTAATTAATTACGGGTTAGAATCAAGCGGGGGTAGTTCGGAAATGTTTAAAAATCCTGAAGTAGATTTTAAAATTGCTGTTTCAGCTTTGATAATTCTAATTATATCGGGTATTTTTGCCGGGCTTATTCCTGCAAAACGTGCCGTTAGCATAAAACCTATAGATGCTCTTAGAAGCGAATAATTTTAATAAAATATATAAAAATGAGAAAAGTAATCAGAATCAGCTTAATCGTAATTATTATTGGAGTATTTATTGCAACAATATTTTTTTTATACCAAAAATCGAAGAAGGAACCCGTTGTTTATGAAACAAAAACACCTTTTGTAACAAACATAATTAAAAAGACTGTAGCAACAGGCTCAGTTGTTCCACGAAAAGAAATTGAAATAAAACCTCAGGTATCAGGAATTGTAGAAGCAATTTATATTCAACCCGGCGATGTAGTTAAAAATGGAGATTTAATAGCTAAAGTTCGGATAATACCTAATATGATAAACCTGAATAATGCTGAAGCACGACTGGAAAGTGCAAAAATCAATTTTGATGATGCTAAAATGGTTTACGACCGTCAAAAAAAGATTTTTGACGAGGGAGTTATTCCTGCCGCAGAATTTCAACAATACGAGATTTCATTAAACAGGGCAAAGTCAGAGCTAAATGCCGCGGAAAATAACCTTCAGCTAATTAAAGAAGGTGTGACTAAAGATTCAAAAAATACAACCAATACCCTGATTCGTTCAACAATAGAAGGCATGGTTTTAGATGTACCCGTTGAACAGGGTAATTCAGTAATCGAAAGCAATACATTTAATGCAGGTACTACTATTGCAATTGTAGCAAATATGGGTGAGATGGTTTTCGAAGGTAAAGTAGATGAAACCGAAGTTGGAAAAATTAAAACAGGAATGAATCTTTTATTAACGATTGGCGCCATTGAAGAAACCCAGTTCAATGCTCTTTTAGAATACATTTCTCCTAAAGGCGTTGAAGAAAACGGGGCAATCCAGTTTGAAATTAAAGCTGCAGTTAAGTTAAAAGAAGATTATTTTATAAGAGCCAGCTATAGTGCCAATGCTGACATTGTGCTTGATAGAAGAGATAGTGTCTTGGCTGTTGAAGAAAGTCTGTTAACTTTTAAGAACGATTCAGTTTTTGTTGAGATTGAAACAGCCCCCCAGGTTTTTGAAAAAAGAAAAGTTGATGTTGGATTGTCTGATGGTATAAATATTGAAATTTTATCCGGGTTGACTAAAACAGATAAGATAAAAATTCCGAAATAAGAATTTAACATTCACTTCTGTGTAAAGCTCGAAATTTAATTTCGGGCTTTTTTAAACCTTCTTGTTTAATTCTATCAAATCAAAATCAATGTTCAGATTTTGAACTTTATCAAAAATAATTACATTTGTTACCATTACATTTATCCTAATATTAAACGAATTTTATGCAACAGCTAAACAATTTTTTTATAAACCTTCATAGTTATCTGGGTGGACACGAGTGGTTTGTATTCTTTCTGGTAGGTACAGGTATATTTTTTACATTTTACCTGAAATTTCCACAAATACGATATTTTAATCATGCTGTAAAGATAGTAAAGGGTAAGTTTGATAAAAAAGGAGATAAAGGAGATACTTCTCATTTTCAGGCATTAACAACAGCATTGTCAGGAACTGTAGGAACTGGAAATATTGCTGGTGTTGCATTGGCAATACACCTTGGCGGTCCGGCTGCTTTGTTTTGGATGCTTGTAACAGCTTTTCTGGGAATGTGTACAAAATTCGTTGAGGTAACATTATCACATAAATACCGTGATTTTGACGAGAAAGGCCAGGTTGCCGGAGGCCCTATGTACTACATGAAAAAAAGATTGAATATTGCACTTAAAAATAATAAAGTAATAAATACAGGTAAATGGTTAGGCATATTCTTTGCTGCTGCAACTATTCTTTCTTCTTTTGGTTCAGGCAGCTTACCCCAGGTTGTTAGTATTTCCGATTCAATGTTTGCAACTTTTGGAATTAAACACATAATAACCGGTGCAGTTCTTTCCGTCTTGTTAGCCTTGATTATAATAGGAGGAATAAAACGAATTGCAAAAGTTACTGAAAAACTTGTTCCGGGAATGGCTTTGATATACCTTATTGGAGCTTTGTCTGTGATTTTCTTTAATTATGAAAATATTATTCCTTCATTTATTTCAATATTTAAGAATGTTTTTTCTGGTACTTCTGCTGTAGGTGGGTTTATTGGCGCGAGCTTTGCATTTGCATTCAACCAGGGTGTAAATCGCGGGTTATTCTCGAACGAAGCAGGACAAGGGTCTGCACCTATTGCGCACTCTGCTGCCCGTGCACACGAACCTGTTTCTGAAGGAATGGTTTCAATCTTAGAACCATTTATTGATACAATTATTATTTGTACCCTGACAGGTTTGGTTTTACTTTCGTCGGGTGTTTGGAATGAGAAAGTCAAAAATCAATTTCAAAAAACAGATATTGAAATTCTTGCAAACAGTTACAATAACTCAAATCAAATTGATGTTGATAATATTCGCCACCATTTAAATGGGGGTGAGAAACTTGCTGTTTTTAACGGAACCCTTCATATTGAAAACGGTAAAGTTGTTGAACCTGTTACCATAATTCATGCCCGCTCGATTGCGGAAAATATCAATATTTATGATAAAAAAGAATTATATACCGGAGAGTTAAACATAGTTTCAGGGAAGATTATTGAATTGTCTGGGTCATTAAAAGTAGAAGGAGAATCATTAGTTCATAGTGCACAATTAACTACAATTGCATTTACACGAGGCTTTTTGGGCCAATGGGGAAAATATATTGTTGCTATTGGAATTATGCTTTTTGCATTTTCAACAGCAATTTCCTGGTCGTACTATGGCGACAGGTCGGTTACATTTTTGTTTGGAGCAAAATATGTTGTTTTTTACAGGATACTTTTTGTTATCGCCTTTTTCTTTGCATCATTTACAGATACAACCATTATCTGGAATTTATCGCTATTAACGGTTGTTTTTATGGCTATCCCTAATTTATTCGGTATTTTATTCTTACGACGTGAGGTAAAAAGTACAATCAGGCAATATTGGATTGATTTTAAAGCCGAGCATTCTGAAGAAAAAATACCAGAGAAATTGTAATAAACAGTATTGATAAAGCGGTGTTGTATTCAATTCCGCTTTTATTTTACCCTGAATCCTAATATAAGCATATCATCAACCTGCTCATACTTGTTTTGTAACCAGTATTTCAGGTTATTTTCAAGTAATTTTTTCTGGTCATTCATAGGCTTATTGTTCATTCCAAGTAACATGTGACGGAATCGGCGCGACCGGAATTTTTTCCCTTGTTCGCCTCCAAACTGATCAATAAATCCATCTGTAAAAAGATAAAAAGTATCACCTTCCTGTAACTCTATTTCGTGATTCTGAAAAGGGATTTCAATTGGAGTACTACCTATTGGATTTCGTGTAGGCTTGTATTCAATAAGTTTATTATCACGGAACAGGTAAAGCGGGTTGTTTGCGCCTGCATATTGCATTATTTTTTTATCGGGTTCTATAACACAAATGGCAATATCCATTCCGCTGTTTATCGAGTAATCTGAAGAAGAATGATTGAGCTGATCTTTTATTTCGTGCCGTAAAACCTCGAGTGCCTGGTTTGCTTTACGTACTTCTTTTTTATTCGTGATTTCATTTATTAACGAAATTCCCAAAACACTCATGAGTGCTCCCGGAACACCATGCCCTGTACAATCTGCTATTACAATTATGATATAATCGTTTATATTTCTAAACCAGTAAAAATCACCGCTTACAATATCTTTAGGTTTAAAAAAAATAAAATGTTCAGGCAACAATTTTTTTATATAATTCTGATTTGGAAGCAATGCTTTTTGAAGACTGCTGGCATATTGGATACTATCAGTCATTTGCTTTTTCTGGTCAGCAATTTCGTCCCGTTGTTTGGTCGAAATTATCTTCTCGTCCCGATAGCTTCGAACAAGAATTGCTACAACAAAATAGATGATAATAAATGAAAAAAGAAAGGTTATCGAAACATCATAAAATTTTACTGTTTCGCTTTCGTAATGTGTAACCAGGCTTGGAAATTTCATCTCCGTAATAAAAAGAAGAATTAGATTAGATATAAAACCTGATATTACAATTATTCTATTTCTACCTTCGGTAATAATTACAAAAAATACCAATGCAATTAAATATACAAAAATAACCGGGCCCTGGGAGCCGGAGTTAAAAAACCAAACAGTTGACAATCCCAGTAGCGAATATATTATAAAATGAGTAAGTAATGGTTTGTATATTTTTCTTTTTCGCGAAAAATAATAAAATGAAATAAAAATGATTGAAGAAATAAAAGTAAAAGCGGTTAATATACTGTTTAATTGCAAAGCAATATTTGTAATCGTAGCAAAAAAGGCAGCTAGTGCCGAGAAAAGACATACAGAATTAAAAAACCGATGCTCAAGACTATACTCGGTTCGCCGGCCAAAAAGAATATCAACAAAGCTATGTGGATAATATGTTGCAGTTGATTTGTTTTCTTTTACCATTAATGTTTGTTAAGCCTCTTGTTTAGTGATTCATATTGATTGGCAGGCTTATTTGACTAGCTAATTTAAAACAAATTATTGAATAAGCAAATGAATTGTTTGATCATTAGTCAAATAGACGGGTTAAGAATATTTTCTTACAAGGAGCACAATATTTTCAACATGATATGTATGCGGAAACATGTCAACAGGTTGCACTTTAATTACTTTATACTTTACGCTAAACAATTGAATATCGCGAGCCTGCGTTGCGGGATTGCAGCTTACATACACAACTTTTTCAGGAGCCGCATTTAATATGGTTTCTACAACATCGGGATGCATTCCGGCTCTTGGCGGGTCGGTTATTATTACATCGGGTTTACCATGTTGCTTAATAAATGAGCTGGTGAGAATATCTTTTAAATCGCCTGCAAAAAACTCTGTATTATGAATAGTATTTATTTCTGAATTTATTTTTGCATCTTCAATAGCTTCTGGAACATATTCTATACCAATAACTTTTTTTGCTTGTTTGGCAACAAAATTGGCGATGGTTCCTGTTCCTGTATATAAATCATAAACAATTTCTTTACCTGTTAACCCGGCAAAATCCCTTGCAACTTTATATAATCTGTAAGCCTGCCCGGAGTTGGTTTGATAAAAAGATTTTGCTCCGATTTTAAACTTTAAATCTTCCATTTGCTCGAAAATATGATCTTTTCCTTTGAATAACACTACTTCTTGGTCTGTAATAGAATCATTTGATTTAGTGTTTATTATATACATTAAAGATGTGATTTCCGGAAACAAAAAAGCAAGGTGATTTAGTAAATTTATTCTTTCATCAGCATCTTCATAATAAAAAACTACAATTGCCATTAACTCACCTGTAGATGAAGTTCTAATAATAAGGTTTCGCAAAAAACCTTCTTGTTTTCGCAAATCGAAGAAGCTTAATTTATGTTCATCGGTGTATTTTTTTACCTCATTTCGGATTGCATTTGATGGTTCGGGCTGTAACCAGCATTTATTGATATGTACGATTTTATCCCATAAACCGGGAACATGAAATCCTAAGGCATTGTTTCTTTCAATTTTTCCTTCCTTCTGAATTTCTTCTTTTGTTAACCAGCGATTATTTGAAAATGTAAATTCCAGTTTATTTCGGTAAAATGTAGTTTTTTCTGACGGGAGGATATAATCAATTTCGGGTAACTCAACTTTAGCAATTCGTTGCAGGTTATCAATTACCTGCTGGTGTTTGTATTTTAATTGTTCTTCATAAGGTAAGTTCTGCCATTTGCAACCTCCGCAAACTTCGAAATGTTCACAAACAGGAGTTAAACGTTTATCTGAATATTTACGAAACAGAACAGGTACAGCTTCCATGTAGCTTTTACGTTTCCGGGTAATTTGTAAATCAACCACATCGCCTGGTATAACTTTTGTTACAAAAACAACTTTATTGTCAATTTTTGCAATTGCTTTTCCTTCTGCTGCAATATTTGTAATCTCAACATTCTCAATTATTGGCAGTTTTTTTCTATCTCTTCCCACTTTGTAAAATTTTAAGTTGCAAAGATACAATAATAGTTAGTTTGTTAAAACCTGGTGATTTTTTAAGTTGTTCTTTATAATCTTATCTTTGCGAAAAATTATCAGATATTTTTATGATTTCAGTAGATCAGCTTACGGTTGAATTTGGAGGATTTCAGTTATTTAACGATGTTTCTTTTATGGTTAATCCAAAAGACAGGATTGGCCTCGTGGGTAAAAATGGTTCCGGAAAATCTACTTTGCTCAAGATTTTTATGCGAATGCAAACACCTGCAAAAGGAAAAGTTACGGTACCCGAAAGAATTCGCTTGGGTTATTTGCCTCAGCACATGTCATGCAAAGACAGTAAAACTGTGATTGAAGAAACCCGGGAGGCATTTTTTGAGGTTCTTTTACTCGAAAAAAAAATAAGGGAAATTAATCATCACCTGACTAACAGAACAGATTATGAATCATCTGAATATTTAAAACTTATTCACGATTTAACCGAAGCAACCGATCAATACCAAATGATGGGCGGAGGTGCTATTGATGCTGATATTGAACAAACGTTATTTGGGTTGGGATTTCAAACCAAAGATTTTAACAGGCAAACATCAGAATTTAGTGGTGGCTGGCGAATGCGAATAGAGCTGGCTAAAATACTTTTGCAAAAACCTGATGTTTTGTTGCTCGACGAGCCAACGAATCATTTAGATATAGAAGCTATTCAATGGTTCGAAGATTTTTTAATCAATTATCCCGGAGCATTGGTTTTAATATCTCACGATCGCATGTTTCTTGACAATGTTACAAAACGTACCGTTGAATTATCGTTAGGTAAGGCATACGATTACAATGTACCGTATTCAAAATATGTTGTTTTACGCAAAGAGCGCCGTGAACAACAAATGGCTGCATACCGTAACCAACAAAAAATGATTGAAGAAACAGAGGATTTTATCGAACGATTCAGGTATAAAGCCACGAAAGCCGTTCAGGTTCAGTCGCGTATTAAACAGCTTGATAAGATCGACCGCATTGAAGTTGATGAAGAAGACCTGGCATCATTAAATATTAAATTTCCACCTGCCCCACGATCTGGCGATGTAGTAATTACTGCCCGTGATTTATCGAAAAATTATGGCGACTTAGTGGTTTTTAAAGAGGTGGATTTAACCATTCACCGTGGCGACAGGGTTGCTTTTGTTGGCAGAAATGGTGAAGGTAAAACTACTCTTTCAAAGATAATTGTCGATAACCTGGAACATGGAGGAACTCTTAAAATCGGGCATAATGTATCTATTGGTTATTTTGCCCAAAACCAGGATGAAATTATGGATGAGAAGAAAACCGTGTTTCAGACCATTGATGATATTGCCGTTGGGGATGTAAGAACAAAAATCCGCGATATACTTGGCGCGTTCTTATTTAGCGGTGAAGATATTGATAAAAAGATAAAAGTACTTTCAGGAGGAGAACGATCGAGGCTTGCAATGGCGAAATTATTACTTCAGCCATATAACTTGCTGGTTCTCGATGAGCCTACCAATCACCTTGATATGCGTTCGAAAGATATTTTAAAAGAGGCTCTTCTTGATTACAAAGGTACACTCATCCTGGTTTCACACGACAGGGAATTTCTCGATGGACTGGTTGATAAAGTATATGAATTTAAAAATCAAAAGGTTAAAGAACATTTGGGTGGTATCTTTGATTTTTTACAAAAACGTAAACTCGAGAACCTGAAGGAACTTGAACGCAAGAATACCCAACAGGCATTGGTGAAAGACAAAAAAGAATCTGATAATAAAATGGCTTATCTGGAAAAAAAGGAAATTGATAAGCAAATCAGGAAAATAGAAAATAGTATTAAAACCAGTGAAGAGAATATAGATAAATTTGAAAAAGAAATTGAAAAAATAGCCCAGCTTATGTCCGATCCGAAAGCGCTTGGAGAAAACCCCTTACTCTTTAAAGATTATGAAATGCAAAAGCAAAACCTTCAAAAGGAAATGAGTAAATGGGAATCTTTTCATAAGGAATTGGAAATATTAATGGTTAAAAAAGAGAAATAAATCCAATAAGGGGTAGGGTAATTATTTTGATTAAAGAGAAGTTCATAATTTTTAGAATAAAAATTAATTTTTCCGGAATTATCTTTGAACTTTTATAGATTTGTAATAAATCTATTGATATCCAGTAAAATATAATAGAACGCTGATAACACAGATAATTATGATGAATACAGATAATTTTAAGCATTCAGAAATTACTGAAAAAATTATTAAAGCCTTTTATAAAGTTTACAATACCTTAGGATATGGGTTTTTTAGAAAAGGTATATGAAAATGCTTTGTTTATTGAACTAACAGCAATGGGCTTATTTGTTGAAAAACAAAAACAGATTAAAGTTTATTACGAAGGTAAACAAGTAGGTGAATACTATGCAGATTTAACCCTTGAAGGATATGTAATTGTTGAATTAAAAGCTGTCGAAAATTCATGTGAAGAACATGAATATCAGCTGATTAATTATTTGAAAGCAACAGAAATTGAAGTTGGTTTGCTCTTAAATTTTGGAAAAACCCCAGAGTTTAAACGTAAAGTATTTTCAAATTAAAAAAATCTTAATGAATCATAAAAATCAGCGGTATCTGCGTTCTATTTTTGCTATATAATTTAAATAATAAGAATCAATATGATTAAAGAATTACGTTTGATAATTCTTCTTGTATCAGGGAGCATTTTGTATTCATGTTCAACAAGGAAAATGAGTTTGCATTTTCAAAACCTTGATAAAATTTACGATCCATACAGCACATCAATTCATCCTGACATTCAAATTTATAACGATTCCGATTCTTCGTCGCTTGTTGTTATTAAAATAAAATCACAGGAGTTGTTGTATAACCTTGCTAACGAAGAAAATAAATTACTTTCGAAAATAAGAGTTTCATATACCTTGTACGATCCATCAAAGAAAGAAGCCTTTATCGACAGTTTATCAGCCAGCTTTAGATTTGAAAAGAGTCAAATTCAGAATTATCACTTGATTAATTTATCAGTACCAACAACTTTAGGCAGGAACTATATAATTGAATTAAGGATTTCTGACCAAAACAGGAGATCATCAATAAATTTTATCAGGCAGATTAACCGTATCGAAAACTATACTGCCCGGGATTTTCTTATTTCCAATCCTGTAAATAATGATTACCATACGGATAATTATATTCGCGAAGGACAACGTTTTTCATTCAGTCATTACAACCATGACATAGACTCGATGTATGTGTTCTATTATAAAAATAATTTTATTACTCCAAAGCCACCATATATTACAGATACGATTTCAGAGTCTTTTTCAATTGCCGATACTGTATTTACCTGCTATGCCGATTCAATTGATTATTCATGCTTTAATAATGAAGGGATTTATTTTTTTAGCTCATCAATGAGTACCCATAATGGATTTTATTTGTACAACTTTGGGAATAATTTCCCGGAATTTAAAAAACCTTCTGATTTAATAAAACCACTTTCGTATTTAAGTATTGATGATTCTATAGTTTCTGATACTTTAGATGAAAAAATGATAAAGCTGGAACTCGATAATTTCTGGCTTTCACGGGCAAAAAATATGGATCGTTCACGTGAGCTGATAAAAGTATTTTATTCGAGGGTGAAATATGCCAATTATTATTTTACATCGTACAAACCCGGCTGGCAAACAGATAGAGGGATGATATATATTATTTATGGTTCGCCCGATTATATTTTAAAAACGATAAACGAAGAACAATGGATTTACAATCCCAGTGATATTTGGCCGGGTAATGTATTTGTTTTTGAGAATATTCAACATAAATTCAGCCGGAATCATTATGTTTTAAACAGGTTAAAACAAAAATCAACAGGTTGGGACGATGCCGTAAAACTATGGAACAGTGGTGAAGTATATTATTATCAAAATCAATAAAAATGACAAAAGAAACAGAATTTATTTTTGGTATTCGCTCCGTTATTGAAGCGATTAAAGCGGATAAGCTAATTGACAAACTTATGATTCGTAGGGGGTTAACTGGTGAATTGAGCCATGAGTTATTAAACCTTGTGAAAGAATACCAGATACCTTACCAACTGGTTCCAAACGAACGGATAAACCGCGTAACGCAAAAAAATCACCAGGGAGTTGTTGCATTTATTTCGCCTATTGAGTTCCAGAATATTGAGCAAATCGTTCCCTCGCTGTTTGAAGCCGGAAAGACTCCTTTGCTGGTAATTCTCGATAAAGTAACCGATGTACGTAACTTTGGTGCTATTACCAGAACATGTGAATGTGCAGCTGCAAATGCTATTATTATCCCAGAAAAAGGTTCAGCACGAATATCGGGCGATGCAGTTAAAACATCGGCAGGGGCATTGCATAAAATACCCGTGTGCAGGGTTCAGAATTTGGCACAAACCATAAAATTTTTAAAATCGAGCGGGATACAGGTTGTTGCTGCAACAGAGAAAGCCGCTGATTTATATTATGAAATCGATTTTTCGCTACCAACGGCTATATTGTTAGGAGCAGAAGATAAAGGAGTTGAAGTCGAATATCTTAGAATAAGCGATAAGCTGGTAAAAATACCCGTTTTGGGCGAAATAGAATCGCTAAATGTATCGGTTGCTGCTGGTATATTAATGTATGAAGCAGTAAAGCAGAGGTTAGCTTAGTAAAAATACATTAAGGGTTATTGGTGTTTAAGCGTAAACTTAAAAGCCGATCCTTTATTCAAATCGCTTTCAACCCATATTTTACCCCCATTACGTTCAACAAATTCTTTACATAAAATTAATCCTAATCCTGTACCTTTTTCGTCAGATGTACCCGGGGTGGTGTGATGTACATCAATTCGGAAAAGTTTTTCCTTGTCTTCCTGTTTCATTCCTATACCATTGTCTATAACTGAAATTTCAACTTCTTTATCTTTGAGCTCTGCTCTTATGGTTATTGCTCCTTCGGGGTTCGAGAATTTTATTGCATTGCTTATCAAATTTCGAAGTACTGTTGTTATCATATTTTCATCTGCAAACACGGTACACTGATCATCAATTTTTATGTAAATTTTTAATTTTTTATTCTCGATATTCATCATCAGTAAATCGATAGTATTTTCAATAATCTTTTTTAATGCAATATATTTGGGTTCAAACGGCACACTGCCGGTTTGTGAACGAGACCATTGAAGTAAATTCTCTAAAAGATTATAAAGTTGTTTCGATGCCTGGTTCATAACATCGATAAATTCCTGGCTTTCTTTTTCTGAAAACGTGCTGAAATTCTCTGAAAGTATTTCGGTAAGATTTAAAAACCCGGCAATAGGGTTACGCAAATCGTGTGCAATAATCGAAAAGAATTTGTCTTTACTGGCATTTAATTCGTGTAATTTTTTACGTTGCAGTTCGAGCTCTTCGTTTTGCAGGCTAATGGTTTTTTTTGCTTTTTTTAAATCAATCATTTTACCAAATAGCTCAATTGTGCGCTCCCTGAATTTTTGATTTGTTTTTTCGAGTTGTGATTGCTGGATTTCTATTTCATATTTTTGCTTCTCAAGTTGCTCATTTTGCTGGCTGATAATCTTTTTTGCTTTTTTTAAATCCACCATTTTGCCAAATAGCTCAATAGTTCTCCCCCTGAATTTTTCGCTCGAGTCTTCAAGTTTCTTCTGCTGGATTTCAAGTTCTAAACGTTTCGTTTCTAAATCAGAGTATTGTTTTGAAATGGTTTCATCAACTTTTTCAGGTAAACCCCAATTAATATCTTCGTTATGAATGATTAAATCTTCTTCTGTTTTTTTATGATTTATTGACATTCGCTTTCCCTTTCCCCTCGTGGTTTTAATGTTTTTATACTCTAAAATCAATACAAAAGATACATTTTTTCTTTATTTTTCCATCCTGCCTGGTAATCATTGCTTACAAAAAATATTTTTAATTCAGCCTGATAATCGTGATCGGCAAAGAATATTTTTTTTTTAGCCTGGTAACTTTGTTCAGTAAAAAACCACAATCCTTTATTTTCTTTAGCCTGGTAATCGTACTTTACTTTGTAAACTAATAAATCTGCCTGATAGTCATATTGGGTAACAAATACTTTTAAATCAGCCTGGTAATCGTATGGTACGGAATATATTTTTTGAGAATATAAAATGCCTGGCATAATTAAAAACAAAAAACTGATAACTAGTTTCATGATTATTGCAGGTTAGAAAGGTTTAAACTTCTAATATCTTCACTTGAAGGACTCTGAAAAATGCTTAGCCCAAATTCAGGAATAACTGCAAGAATGTGATCAAAAATTTCTGCCTGAACCAGTTCGAATTTCACAAATGAAACCTCTTTGCAAAATACATAAATCTGAACAGGCAAGCCTTTTTCTGTTGGTTGCAAATGCCGTACAAGTAATGTGTAAGGTGAATTAAGCGAATGTATTTTGGGATGATTATCAAGGTAGATTTCACAATATTTTCGAAAAACCTCAATGTTTGTAATATTCCTGCCGCTTAAACGATCGCTTTCATCAATTCCCAGAGCCTTGTTGTACTCATCAATTTTTGTTTGGTTTTCAATAATATAATCCTTTATAAGGTTTATTTTCTTGAATTTTTCGAGCATTTCATGATTACAAAATGTAATACTTTTTAAATCGATATAAACGGAACGGGCTATTCGTCTTCCTTTTGAATCTTCCATTCCTTTCCAGTTCTGGAACGATTCCGACATTAATGCATATGTAGGAATGGTTACGATAGTTTTATCAAAATTCTGAACTTTAACTGTATTTAAAGTAATTTCGAGAACATCTCCGTCGGCATTTCTGCTGGGCATTGTAATCCAATCGCCAATCTTAACCATTTGATTAGCCGATAATTGTATTCCTGAAACCAGTCCTAAAATACTGTCTTTAAAAACCAATAACAATATAGCGGCTATAGCTCCTAAGCTTGCAAGTAACTTATAAGGCGATTTTCCCAGTATAATTGAAATAATAAAAATACTTCCGATAAAGAAAACAAAAATACTTACTGTTTGAAGGTATCCTTTTATGGGCCTGTCTTTTGACGAAGGCATTGTTAAATATACCTCGTGAAGTGCATTTAAAAAGGCATTTACGATTAACATCCCAATAAAAATCATGTAAATATTTATGCCGGAAAGTATAATCTTTGACCAGTTTGGAAATTCTTCCAGCCCGTTTTTGGCAAATGCATAAATAATTACGGCTGGTACTAAGTGTGATAAGCGGTTTAGTAATTGCCTGTTTAGTAAAATATCGTCCCATTCCGATTTGCTTTTTTTTGCAAAGTTGTGAATGATGTTTACCAATACTTTTTTTGTTATAAAAAAGGCAATTAAGGATACTAAAAATATAAGAATTACTTCAATTCCGGTTTTTGCATAAAATGCATATTCTTGCGTGAAACCAAAATGGATTAACCAGTCTTGTATTTTTGTACCAATATTTAAATTCATAAGGATTAAGTTTTTTTAATGTTTATTTGTAAATTTAGAGGGCAAAAATAATTCAAATAATTAGATTCCAAAACTTAGATTTATGAAACCAGTATCATTATTCTTATTCCTTATTTTATCCTGTATTTCTTATAGTCAGGGAACATATCAAGAGTATTTTACAGATCAATGTATGAGAGTTGATTTTATTTTTGGCGGCAATGCCGATACCGATATTGTATTTCTTGAACAAATTAAAAAAGAACCTTTCTGGGGAGGTTCAAAAGCATTGTTAATCGATTCTTTTAATTACGGAGAATATAAATTTGAAATTATTGATTCTGCAACCACACAGGTAATTTTCTCACGAGGATTTTGTACTTTATTTGAAGAATGGCAAACAACAACCGAGGCACAATCCATTGACAGGAGCTATTATCAAACAATAACTTTCCCGTACCCTCTAAAACCGGTAATTCTTAAAGTGTATAGCAGAAAATGGGAAGGAGATTTTGAAGTAAAATTCGAAACGCGAATACATCCCGATAATTATTTTATTAACCCCGAGATTAAAAGTATTCCTTATAAAAAACTTGTTGATAATGGTGATCCTGCAAAGAATGTTGACCTTGTTTTTTTAGCCGAGGGATATACCGAAAGTGAAATGGCAAAATTTGAATCGGATGCTCAACGAATGGTAAATTATTTATTTAGCCAGGAACCATTTAAATCAAATGCAAATAAATTTAATGTCTGGCTTGTAAATTCAGCATCGGAAGAATCGGGAACCGATATGCCGGGCTCTAAAATTTATAAAAAAACAGCATTAAACAGCAATTTTTATACTTTCGACAGCGAACGGTACTTAACAACAACCGATGTGAAATCGGTTCGTGATTATGCCGGGGTTGTTCCATACGACGATATTTGTATCCTCGTGAATTCAAGTAAATATGGTGGTGGTGGTGTTTATAATCACTATGCTATTTCTACAGTTAATCATGTTTTATCAGAGAAGGTTTTTATACATGAGTTTGGCCATTCATTTGCAGGATTAGGCGATGAGTATTACAATTCATCCACATCGTACAACGATTTTTACAACCTTGCTGTTGAGCCCTGGCAACCCAATCTGACTACAATGACTAATTTTGATATTAAGTGGAGTTCGATGATTAATAAAGAAATACCTGTTCCAACACCCCGTGGCAGCGAATACGAAAATGTGCTAGGGGCTTTCGAAGGCGGCGGATATGTAAATAAAGGCATTTACAGCCCGATGATGGATTGTCGTATGAAAAGCAATGAAGCCAAAGGTTTTTGCCCTGTTTGCTCAAAGGCTATAATTGATATGATTCAATTTAAAACGGAATAATCCTGATATAAAAAATGGAATAAAGACAGTTCTTTATTCCATTTCTCTTGTTTTTATTTCTTTCTATTCTTTTCTCGCGTGTTTTTTTGCAATAAAGTAATAGATAACCAGGGCCAAACCACCAAAAAGGAAAATCATTGAAACATAAGCTACTCCTTCTTCAAGGTTTGTTGATTTTGCTAAAATATCTCCAAATAAAAAACCTATGGCAATTCCAATACAGAAAATACCATATTTTAAACTGGGTGATACATTTGCTTCACTGTTGAAAATGTTAGCTGTTAAGCCCTTTTCAATTAAAGCGAGTCGTTCTTTTCTGCGTACATATAAATGGAATATTCCATAAACTACTGCAAAAAATGCAATTCCTACGATAAAATCAAAATCCATAATTGTATTTATTTTAGTTAAACATTGTTTTAAGCTATGACGCTACCTTTTTAAAACAGGTTACATTTCTTATATAAATTTTGTAAATTGGGTACGTATTTATTGGATTCAGCTTGCCTGCCTTTGGCAGGGATACAGGATTCAGGATATTTTAACTTTTATCTTATTTCTGTAACCTCTTATAAAGTAATTGCGTCATACAAACAAATGAACAGAGTAAAAGACGATAAACAATATATCGACAGAATTGTTGGTGGTGATGTAAATGCATTCAGCTACATTGTTGACAAGTACAAAGGTATGGTTTATACCCTGGCATTAAAGTTTTTGAAAAACCCTGAAGATGCCGAAGAACTTGCCCAGGATGTATTTATTAAAGCGTTTAATGGATTGAGTGAATTTAAATTTGATTCTAAATTTTCAACATGGTTATATCGCATTACATACAATACGGCAATTTCGAAACTTAGAAAAAAACAAGTTGAAACCTGTGATATAGATGATGTACATGTTCCTGAAAACCAGGTGTTAAGTGCTTATAATGCGATTAATGAATTAACAAAACAAGAACAAATAAAATATATTGAAATCGTTTTAAAAAATTTAAATGAAGAAGAAAGTGTAATTTTAACCCTGTTTTACTTAAATGAAAATTCGATACAGGAGATTTGTGAAATTACCGGTTTTTCAGAATCTAATGTAAAAGTTAAATTACACAGGGCCAGGAAAAGTTTTTACAATGAGTTAAAAAATATTTTAAAGGAAGAAGTAATATCCATCATACAATGAAAAATAAAAAAATTGACATCGAGAAAATAACCCGCGAACTCATTCAGAAAGGCGAAGTTCAGCAACCGGGGGCAGATTTTACTAAGAATCTGATGGGTAGGATTTTAAAGAACCCGAATGTTACTGTTCAATTTATTAAACAGGAGAAAGATAAAAATTTTATCTGGGTATTATTTTCTCTTGCACTTGTTTTTATCGGATATATCGCCTTCTTTGTTTATAAAAACGGTTTGAATTCAATTGCCCAGGCAGAAAAAATCCATGCAATTTCTTATCTCAAATCTGTTTTCGATTTTTTTACAAAATTATGGTCTGAATTTAGCTTTTCCCCATACATACTCATTGCTTTTCTTGGAATTATTATTTTAATTTTATTCGATAAGTTTATTGTAAAATACTTGTATTCAATATAGAACAAGCTGGTAAAACAAAATTCTAAATAGGCCGTAATAAGTTATTGCCTATTTTTTTGCTTTTTAAGTTTTAGAATGTTGATTTTTACATAAATTTATCTTTTTTAATCAATAGTAAAAATTGGAATCATTAAATAACGAGTTAATAATTGAAGGTATTCGTTCACAGAATCCTTATATACTCAATCAAATATATACAAATTATTTCCCCGAAATCCGAAAATTTATTATTGATAATAATGGGACAATTCAGGATGCAAAAGATATTTTCCAGGAAGCAATAATTATTATCTACAGGAAATTAAAGGTTGAGAACATTGTTATTACAAAATCGTTTAACTTATATCTGATAGGTGTTTGCAGGTATTTATGGTATCGCCAGGTTGCTTTTGTTAAAAACGAATCGGAACAACTGAATCATTTTGCGGAATATGAACGGTTGCCTGAATTTGAAATTGACGAAGTTGAAAAGAATGATAAGTACAAACTGTACCAGTTTCATTTTAAACAGTTGGGTATTGACTGCCAGAAAATTTTAGAAATGTTTTTAAATAATGTGCCAATAAAGGAGATAGCCAGGAAAATGGGCAATACTTCTGAAAATTATATAAAAAGTCGAAAATACAAGTGTAAAGAACAATTGGTGAATAATATTAAAAACGATCCACGGTTTGCAAAGTATGAAAAGAAATAATTTCGATTTGACAGAAAGATATTTAATGGGCGATTTATCTGCGGAGGAAAGTACTGCTTTCGAGAAACTGATGGAAACAGATACTGAATTAAAAGCTGAATTAAATCTCGGGAAAGAGATTAATGAAGCAATTCTGGAATCGGATATTATGAATTTGCGCCATACCATGAGTGAAATCATGAATAAAAAACAGAAGCCTGTATTCATTAAAAATCCATTTTTATGGCCGGCTACAGCTGCTGTTTTTATTCTGGCCATGATTATTAATACCTTATTTATAAGTTCACCCGCGGATAAGAATGATATTTTTAAAAAATATTACAAAGCATACCCGTCAGTATATAGCTCGAGAAGTTCTCAAAAACAATTGCGGGATCAACAATGCCTGAGAATTGCTTTTGAACAATATGAAAAACCCGATTTTGAAAGTGCCGGTTTGTTGTTTAAAGAAATGTGGATCAAGGATTCAACAAATAATATGGCTAAATTTTATTTATCTATAGCATTAATCGAGCAGAACAAAATGAATGAAGCCGAAAAGTATTTAAATGAACTAACTTTAAATAAACAACACTTATTTTATGAGCAATCGGTATGGTACCTGGCTTTGGTTTATTTAAATAATAATAAACCCGACGAAGCAGAAAGACTGTTAAATAAAATAATCTCGGAAAATTTATCGAATAAAACCCGGGCTAAGCAAATTCTGAAATCATTGAACTGATTATTTATTCTACAGGTTCAGGATAGTCATCCTTTTTTATTCTTGCCGAACGGTTTAACTTTTTTACAATCAGAGTTACCAAAATTGCACCAAAAAGTACCCCGAACACGATGTAAATATACATGGCTGTATAGAGTGCATCGTTGTTCCCAATAACAACGTATCCCGACCAGAAATAGGGGTGAGCGTGTAATTGATCGGCATTCTGAAGAAACTCAATTTTTGCTTGTTGCAACGATTTTGATTTTGAAAATCCTTTTTTCAAATCCTTGTAAAAAACAGTCATCAGTTTTACTCCCGAATTATCTTCGACCGACCATAAAGTCATTATTAACGATGGGCAACCTGCATATATGAATCCACGTGCTAAGCTCATAACTCCCTCGCCCTTTTGAAGGATTCCGGAACCGCTGTTGCACGAACTCAATACAGCCATCCTGCTTTTTAATTGCAAATTATATACTTCGTAGGTGTTTAAAAATCCGTCTTCGGTAGTATCGCTTGTTTGCGAAAAAGCCATTTTCGAATACATTGGGCTTTCATCGTTAAGTATGGTGTGCATTGCAAGGTGAAGAACATCAAATTCAGAGGCCTGTTGTTTAAATGTTTTTTCACTTGCATTTTCGTCTAAGAACAAGTTGCCCCCGATTAGTTTTGAAACGGTTTTTGCCTCTTCTTTTATTCCTTTTAACGGGTACAGTTTCTCCCTGTACTGTTGTCGTGTTAATATGACTCCCGGTTTCTGATTTTCCTGGTTATCGTATTTGGGTGCAAATGCAATAAGTTTTTTGGGAGCAATCTTCAGGTTATGTTCATTATCGAAAAGAATGCTTGCCGAATAGGTATAACTAATCGGGTTTTCAAACAAAAGATAATGCAATTTATTATAACTGATAGTGTTATAATTGCCCTCGTGGCAAAGTAAGGTTTCAAACGGGAGATAAGCCAGCTTTCCATCAGGGATAATTATCAGGTGTTTTCCATTAATATAACCTGATACGGGAAGTATTAACTGTTTGTACAAATAGGATGATGATTTAATAAACCGGTTAAAATCTTCAAGATTATGCTCCGAAAAGTTATTATCGGTTAAGCTGTTTATTTGCATTTCGAGATTTTCATCAAATCCGGGTTCTTTCTTTACACAAGTAAGCGAATAATCTGTTTTAGTTATTAAAAATATATAGACATTATCAGTACTTAAACAATATTCTATCACAGCATCTTTTTTCTTGATTCTTTCCTGTATATCTTTTATTTCAAACGAATTATTCGAGAACTTTAACCTGAAATAATCAGGGTATTCCTTTTCAATCCTGGCAATAAGTTCGGCATGTTTTTCTTTTAATGTGAATATTTCTTTATTCCATGCAACAATAAACGTTTCATCAGGTTCTGCTTTTTTCCCCTCTTCATAAATCAGCTCTTCGAAAGTCCAGATACTTTTTTTCAATGAATTTTCGGTGTTCCGTATTTCCAGGGGTACATTTCCGGTTATCAATGCAGCATTGTTTTGTATTGCTTCGGAAAGTACGGCCGACTTTCCCGATTCAGAAAAACGAAATGCTTTTTCAAGATATTCTTTATTTCTTGTTGCTTCATATATCTTATAACTTGTTTCGAGTGTATGAATATATGTTTCGTGTTCGTTCTCGGCTAAGAAAAGCTTGCTCTGCTCACTCAAAAATCCGGAGCGGATTTCCCTGATAACATCTAATGCAAGTTCGCTGGCAGCTAGGCTGGCAGCCAGTGAATTGATGTTTGTTTTATCCTGTTCCCAGGTAAACTCTAAAGCAATGGATTTGTTTTTTAAGCTTCTTAATAACTGTGTTTTCGAAGAAACGGTACCGAGTTCAGGATTTGAACTATAACCGGAGTCATTAAACTCCCTGGAGAGTGAGATTAATGATTTTTGAAAATAACTCAACGACTTTTGATATTCCCCGGTTTTTAAATAATACTCCCCGATTTTAGAATATGCTCTTGCTGTTTCGGGATTCTTAATCCCTAAAATTTGTTTGTAAATCGATAATGCTTTTTCAAGGTTTTTTAACGATTCAGAGAGTTCGTTTTTGGAGTTTTGTAAAAACAGCCCATAGTTTAATTGATGTTGCGCATACCAGATGTTGTTTGTACCAAAATTTTTATGGATATTTTCGAGTGCTTTTAAATAATAAAATTCAGCTTTATCAGTGTTTCCTTCTTTTTCATACGAAAGGGCAAGGTTCTCGTATGTAGAATAAATAGTTTTATCTTCCTGTTTTAATTTCAGACTATTTAAAAAACAAAGAATTGCCTTTTTGTTCTGATTAGTGTTTTTATATAAAATACCAAGATTATTATAAATTGATGCAATCAGCAACTTGTTTTTCATAGAGTCTGTATTTAGAATATTCAGTGATTCAGTATGATACAATTCTGCTTTTTCATAATCCTGTTGTCTTTCAAAAATTGTTGCCTTGTTTGCATATACATATACAAGGCCTGGTGAATTGTGGCTTGATTTGTAAACTTGTTCGGCCTTGTTGTAACTCTGGATTGCTTCATCAAACCTGCCGTTCAATTTTTTTAGTATTCCAAAACTGATATAGGCCGATGCTAAATATTTTGTGTTGTTATTTTTTTCGAATATTTCAATAGATTTCCCGATATAGTAATAGGCACTATCCAGGTTGCCCAGCTTACCGTATTCAATTCCTTTGGTTAAACTGAGAATCCCGTTTTCTAAAGTGTCAATACCAGACTGATTCTTGTAATTTGCTGAATTGCAGGCATTAATCAGGGTATGAGTTAGTATATAGATTATTAAAACGGATTTTTTCATTTAATTCGTCACAAATTTTTTACAATATACTCTAAAATTGATTAAAAGTTAGTTTTTTTTGCATTTGTAAAACTCAGTAAATCAAAAGTATAAAAATTATTTTAAAAAAAGTTTAAAAATAATTTCAAAAACCGGGTTACCTTTTTTAAAAAAACTGCACATATAAGTGGAGAGAGAAACATAATTTTTATAAATAATAAAATCTAAAAAAACCAAAACCATGAAAAGTTTAATTCACTTATTCGGGCAGGATGAACCCAAAAAATCATTCAAACAATTTGCACAACTCGGTACTAACGATATGCTGCTTGTAAAAGGCGGCGATGGTGATCCAATTGATGATGATCTTTGGCCCCCGGTTCCACCGATTCAGAAATAAAGTTATTGATTTTATTAAAAGAACCAAAGCCATGAAAAGTTTAATTCACTTATTCGGGCAGGATGAACCCCAAAAATCATTTAAACAATTTGCACAACTTAGTACTAACGATATGTTGCTTGTAAAAGGCGGCGATGGAGAGCCACAAGACGATCTTTGGCCTCCAATTCCTCCCTTACCACCAACAACAAAATAATATTTAAAACCTGAAAACCCAAAAGTTATTTTAAATATAAACCGTTCTAAAATTTAAAGTATATGAATAGTTACAACCCTATTGTAGATAAATATATTTACGGGGAACTCGATACCGACGAAATGGTAGCTTTTGAGCAGTTGCTGGCAAACGATTCCCGTGTAAAAAAGGAGTATCATTTATACAACGATATAAACCATGCCATACTCGAGAAGGATGTTATGGTACTCCGCGGTACTCTCGATGGAATATATAATGAAATTGCCGAGCCAAAAGAAAAATATATTTCATCGGTTTTCTCTAAACGCAAGATGTATTACGCTGCCGCTTCGCTTGCCATGTTAATGGCTACAGGTGGTATTGTTAACCAGTTAGCAAAAAACGACATGGGTAACGAAGCAATTTACAGCAAATATTTTACTCCTTACGAAGTAGCTGTTACTTATCGTTCAGGGAATGAAGAGGCTGACAAACTGCTTTTATACGCGCTCCAGAAATACGAAGATGAGGAATATGATAAAGCTGTTGTTCTTTTCGAACAGGTACTCGAAAAACGAAATAATGATATGGCTGCTAATTTATATTCAGGTATTTCTCTTATGGAAACTGAAAAATACCAAAAAGCAACACATTCGTTTCAGGCAATTATTGCACAAAATGATAACTTATTTACTGAACAGGCAAAATGGTACCTGGCAATGTGTTACATTAAAACAAACAGTGTTTCTAAAGCAGAGAATATTTTAAATGATTTAATTGTTAAAAACAGCTATTATAAAGATATAGCCAAAAAAGTACTTAAAGAACTGGATTAACAATAAAATTTAAAAACAATGAAACCACAATCTGGCACCATTAGTCGGGATGACATTAAAGAAAGTAATGTTTCCGATAGCACCAGGAGTAGTTTTCTTTCGCATATATCGCATGGTATAAGAACGCCTTTAAACTCCATCATGGGTTTTTCCAATTTATTATTAGACAGGCAGCTTGTTGATGGTAAGCAAATTGAATATGCAAGGCGCATAGTTTCCAGCAGTAATGTATTGTTAAATTTTGTAGAGAACCTGATCGATTTGTCGCAATTCGATTCAAATAAATACAAGGTTACCCAACAGCAAGTTGATTTAAATTCATTGCTATGGAAAATAGCCGAAGATTTTATTATTCAGAAAATTGATAAGGATTATTCTGAAATTGAACTTTCGGTGAATATCCATTCAGGAATCGAAGATTTTTTAATAACTACCGATTATGTATTGCTGAAAAAATCGTTAAACAGGCTTGTTGAGTTAGTTGCTGCTATTTATAAAACCGGGAAAATCGAGTTGGGATATTGCATTGAAAACAACCATGTACTTAAAATATATGTTCGTGAAAATAGCGACGAATATTTTAAACAGCAGGGCAACCTGGAGTTTAGGGATGATAACGGGGAAGATATGTTTAATGATTTCAATTTCGAAGTGCTTGTTCGTTCGATAGATCTTATTGGCGGGCGGGTTTGTACTGACTCAATTATGAATGAATATTATATCGAATTGCCAATAAATTGAAAACAAAGATTTAAAACAATTATATAAAATAAATTAGAAAATAATAATACTAAAATACCATGACAACATTTAATATATACTTACCAACAAAAAACGGGAAAATAGGAGTAGAGCTTAAACATATTCTTTACTTCGAATCCCTGGGCGACACCAATTTTATGGTGTTAAACAATGATGAAAAAATCGAGTTGTTAATGGCCGTTGATGAAATTGAGCAACTGCTGTGTTACCGTGGATTTTTCAGGTTTACACAAAACTACCTTGTAAACCTTAAAGCTGTTCAGCTTATATTCCCTGGCGATGCGTCGAAAGTGGTTCTCGAAAATGGTAAAGAAATTTTTGCACCGCAAAGCCGCCGTGAAGAACTTTTTAGAGAACTCGAGAAAGTGTACCAGGTTCACGCGACTATATAATACAAGTTCTAAATAGTTTGTGTTTTTAAGTTCGGCTTGGTTTCCTTAACGGGAATACCTAGCCGAACAATTTACATTTAGTCTTGATTCTTAAAAATAAAATGTATGATTGATTTAAATGGAAAAATATACATCCAATCCGAAGATGAAAAAATAATCCAAATTGAAGAAATAAAAAATATTGTTTATTTAGAAGCCGACAATAGAAAAACGAAAGTTTATTGCTTCAACGGGAATCAGTATTTAATTAATAAATGCCTGAGTTACATAGAAGAAAGGATTACAAATAAAAATTTCTTTAAGATCCATAAATCATTTATCATTAATGTTGATTATTTAAAAAGTGTTAACTACAAAGGTGAAAAAAATGTAGTTCTTGAAAATGATATTAAAATTCAAATAGCTTGTCGAAAATATCCTGAATTCAAGAGATTTTTGAAAGAGAAATTTTCGTTTTTTCAGTAAATGGTACTGTAATAGATTCAGACTAAATATATTCCCTTATTCGTTTTAACGATTGTTATAAAAAAGTTAACAAGTTTTAGTCAAAAATTTAATTGCGAAAATGCAAACTTTAGTTACGATAAAGTAATAAAATGCAACGATCATGTATTTGAACGGTTAGAACTAAATAATGAGGATTTTGATATAAGAATATTATGTCTAATTTAGGTTGTTTGAGTTCATTAAAAAAGCTCGGGTAGTTTATCGGTAAAGCAGGTATGAAAGAAAACTATGAAAATTAATTTAAAATAAAAGGCACGTTTTGAAAGAATCATTGATTTATATACTGAAAAGAATTCTGAAAGAGAACAGGATTAAAGTTGACGAAAAAGAGCTGGAGTTTCAACTATTAAGCCATCCGTCGTACCCCAGCTTACATTCAGTTACGGGTGTTTTAGATCATTTTGCAATTAGTAACCTCGCGTTGGAAGTTCCTAAAAATATTGAAACTTTAAACCAATTACCCAGGTTTTTTCTTGCTTATATTAAAGATATAAATAACGATGATTTAGTTTTGGTTACGAATAAAGATTCTAAAATATGTTTAATATATAATGAAAAAAGAACGGAAACTTTATCGACAGATAAATTTTTAAATGCATGGACAGGAGTAATTGTTGGAGTTGAAAAAGATAACGAAGTTGTTCCAAAAACGAACCCATTAGATTTAACCTTATTTACTTCATTTTTAACGATAGTTTTATTAATTATCTTGTTTTTCTCTTTTAAACCGGATTTATTTCAGTCCCTGCATTTCTTATTATCATTTGCCGGATTAGCAATTAGTATAGTTATTGTAAAACACGAGCTGGGTTTTCATTCTAAAATCGCAGATAAATTTTGTTCTGGAAATATTGATAAAATAAATTGTGATGATGTATTGAAATCGAAAGCAGCAAATTTTTTCGGAGTTTTTAAATTAAGTGATGTTGGAATTATTTATTTTTTATCCCTAACAGTATCCTGGCTATTATTATCAATGAATAAAGCAGGATATGATTCTTTAATTGTTATTTCAGTTTTAGCTATACCTTTTACTTTTTATTCAATAATTTATCAATATTTTGTTGTAAAAAAATGGTGTTTACTATGTTTAAGTGTAGTTTTAATATTGTGGTTGCAGGCAACTTCTCTTTTTATTGTTGATATAGATATTACCAGTTTATCTTTTACCTATAATAGTTTACTATTAGTTGCTTTTAGCTTCTTGCTCACAACCGTTTTTTGGCAATTTGTATTGCCTAAAATGAAAAAAGAAAAGGAATTAAGTATATTAAAAATTGAACATTACAAGTTTAAACGAAACTACAGCATATTTAATGCGCTTATATCAAGGTATGTTCAAATGAATACAGCAATCAATGGTACTAATGAGATTGTATTTGGGGATATGAATAACCTTTTTAAAATTACAATTATTACGAACCCATTGTGCAGTTTTTGTAAAGGAGCACACGAACTGGTCGAAAACCTGTTAAAAAGCGGGAATAAGAATATTCAAATAACCATAAGATTTAATGTAAACCTGAATCGTGATGCTACTGATAATAAAATAGCCCTGAGATTATTAGAACTATACAATGTATCTGGTATAGAACAATGTTTAAACGCGATGCATGATATTTATGGTAAACTGTTACCCAAGAATTGGCTGGAAAAATGGGGCGAAGCCGGTAACCCCCAATATATTGAAATATTAAGGGCAGAAAAAGAGTGGTGTAAGCAAAACAATATCAACTTCACTCCTGAAATACTAATAAACGGGAGACCACTTCCAAAAGAATATGAAAGAAATGATTTATTGTACTTTGTAGAAGATGTAGTTGAAAATGAGCAACAAAAAATTGAAAGCTCAATTTCAGAATTAGAATATACATCATAAAAGACCTTTTTCCCGGGGGGAAGGTTTATAAAGAAATTCTATTGCGAAGAATAAACCGAAACTTGACGGTTTAAAAAAGTTCAAGATTTTCTTTAACTAAAAATTCTTAATAAAATGAAAGATTTAAAAAATTTAAAAGGTGCTAAAGTTCTTGGCAAAACAGAACAAAAAGCTATTAAGGGCGGAGTAATAGTTATTTGTGAAGGATGTCCGCCAATATCCGATTGTTGTGTAAATAACATTTGTGGCAAAATAGGTATAGGTGGAAAATGTTATGCCATTTAGTTTTATTTTATTCAGGTTAACTAGGAATTATCTGGATTTTTCAGATAACTTCTAGTTAATTATTTAGGTGGAATCCACAGTTTGCCTGACTTTAAAAAAGCAGTTGAAAATCAGGGTTTTATGCACGTGACATGCAGTTGTAACAGCTAAATGTTATTTTGAAGTGCTATGTAATATTTGCGATTTTTTTATTCTGCATACAAGTCAGAAATTGAATGCATACCACGAAATAATTTACTCAAGGAAGATTTAAAAAGAAATTCATTCGCGAAGAATAAACCGAAACTTGACGGTTTTAAAATGCTCAAGATATTTTAACCTAAAATTTCTAATAAAATGAAAGATTTAAAGAAAATGAAAGGTGTTAAGATTCTTAGCAAAAAGGAGCAAAAAGCTATTAAAGGCGGATATGCTTGCAGAGAACCTGAAATGTGGTGCCCTCCCGGATCGATTTGTGTTGATGGGCTTTGTCGTCCAGTATAATAGCAGATACGATTATTAACTAATTAAGAAGTTGTCTGAAAAAATATTCTGGCAACTTCTCTTAAAAATCATTACCTCCCCCTTGATATTTCCCCGGGGGAATAAAAAAGTTTAACATCAGTAATTGAATAAAAACTATTTTTCTAAAGGAAGATTTAAAAAGAAATTCTCTCGCGAAGAATAAACCGAAACTTGACGGTTTTAAAATGCTCAAGATATTTTAACCTAAAATTCTTAATAAAATGAAAGATTTAAAAAAATTAAAAGGTGCTAAAATTCTTAGCAAAAAGGAGCAAATCTCAATTAAAGGTGGAAAAATTTATTGTGGTGATGGAAAACCTTGTCCTGTTGGTACAATATGTAATGGGACATGGTGTGAACCATATATTGAGGCATAGTATCAAATTTTAAATATCGAGAGAAAATCTTTGGTTTTCTCTCATTTTTAATTAAATAAGTTTAGATCGCTTTAAGTTAGAAATAATTAAGAAAGTTGTAAAATACTTACAATAAGTTGTGTTTAATTTTTAACTCAATGATAGCATATATATGGATATAATTAATAGCATCATAGATTTTGTTAAGGATAACTGGACTACAATATTTAGTGGTATTGGTACAACTATTTTAATTGGAATTCTCGGATATATTGGTAAGCGTATGAAAAAAGGAAAAAAAATATCCCAAGAAGAAAAAAAAGTTATAAATCAAAGTGTGAATACTGGAGATAACTCAAAAGTAATTCAAAGTGCTGAAAACATCATAATTGACAATTCAGATGTTAAAATAAATAATGATTCAAAATCAACAGCCACAGAGCAAACAATTATTGTGCAAGCTGGTAGAGATGCTATATTGAATGTTAAACAAAGTCCGCCTGACATAAAATTAGTACGAGTAACAGTTGAAGATGATGAAACACAAAGAGGGCTGAAGCAAAAGCTGAATGTAATAATGAAAAATAATGGAGATAAAAGTGTATTTCTTTTAAGTGGTCATCTAGAGGTTATTGGTTGTGAAGACATTGTAAATCCAAATCATTTTGGAATGCATTATAAACTTAGTTTTGCTGATTGGAATTATGATGTTGATATTAATAGTGATAACCCTAGCTTTAAGGGACAACATATAATTGAACCAGATGAAGTAATTAACTTTAATGTCATAGTCGGTAGAAATGAAGGAGGCCTTAATTTATCAGTCTATAAATGTTTATTAAAGTTTAAATTTGATGAACACAAGGATTTAGAATGTGGTCCATTTTTCTTGCTTATTTCTGGACCAACTGTTTGGGATGGAGGTTTTCAAGCCTGTGGACCAACTCCTGAACAATGGGGCAGAGCGCAAGTAGATAACATCAAACGTTTAGACAGTATAGGATATGATTATCGTCATCAAATTCATCCAGATTCAAGAAAATACCTTGAAGAAATAGACCCACATATCTTTGAAAAACAAAAAACTAAACACAACACGCGGTCATAAAACATGCCGGTTTCAGTCGGTTTTCGAGCGTTTCGTCCCGCCTCGTAGGTTTGTAACGGGGGGTACAGACGCAGCCCCGCAATCCGGCACGTTTCATACCGCCAACGTTAGAGTATAGCATGACGGGAAATTAAACTTTACAAAAATGACTGAAGCTTTGACGGTCAACTAAATGCTCAAGGCAAATTATTAATTAAATAGTAACTTATTATGAAAGAATTAAAAAATTTAAAAGGTGCTAAAGTTCTTAGCAAAAAAGAGCAAATCTCAATTAAAGGCGGATTAGAAATTTGTGATATTTTTGGGCATGATTGCCATGAAGGTTATATTTGCAAATTAGTGAATTCAACCACGGGATGGTGCATTCCTGTAATCGAAGATTAATGTCTTGAATAATGAGAGGGAACTTTTTGGTTTTCTCTCATTATTTAAAATTTAGAATTTAGAATAACTCATTTCTGCCCAGGATTTTGCCATGGGGCTAATCATTAAATAAAATAGTTTTAAATACAACAGTATCAATACAGAAGCAAATCGATTATAAAAAATCTTTGTAAATAAATGCAATTTATTTTCTGAATTATTAAAATTAATCCTAAGTCTGTTCAAGAGTTTTTAATATCTTTAAACCAAAAATGCCTTTCCCCTTTTACCAACAGTTAGATGCCATGGATTGCGGCCCTTCGTGCCTGCGCATGATTGCGAAACATTATGGCAAGTCGTTTTCCTTACAAACCTTGCGCGATAAAAGCTATATTACCCGCGAGGGTGTTTCTATGCTGGGTATTAGCGATGCAGCAGAAGCAATTGGATTTCGCAGCATGGGTGTTCGAATTACTTTCGAGCAGTTACTAAACGAAGCACCAATGCCTTGTATAGCACATTGGAAGCAAAATCACTTTGTGGTGGTTTATAAAATCAAACAAATTCTCCCGTCCCCCTTTAGAAAAGGAGGAGTATTTGTACATGTGGCCGATCCGGCACGGGGATTGATAAAATTTACCAAGGAAGAGTTTATGTCGGGTTGGGCTAACACGAAAGAAGCGGGCGAAGATAAAGGTTTGTGCCTATTGCTGGAAACAACTCCCGACTTTTACAAGTCCGATAATGAAAAATTAAACAAATCGGGTTTCAAATTTTTGTTTTCGTATTTACGACCGTATAAAAAACTGATTATTCAGCTGGTATTAGGTTTATTGCTGGGTAGTTTATTGCAACTTATTTTTCCATTTTTAACCCAGAGCATTGTCGATAAAGGTATCAATAACCAGGATTTGAGCTTTGTAACACTCATTATTATTGCACAACTGGTACTTATTTTTTCGCGAACTATAGTTGAATTTATTCGGAGCTGGATTTTATTGCACCTGGGTACACGAATCAATATTTCGTTAATATCCGATTTTCTGATTAAATTAATGAAGTTACCGGTTTCCTTTTTCGATACTAAAATGATTGGTGACCTTATTCAACGAATTGGCGACCATAAACGTATCGAAAACTTTTTAACATCATCTACATTAAATATCCTGTTCTCATTTGTTAACCTGATCATATTTGGCATTGTTCTTCTTACATACAGTGTAAACATATTTCTTATTTTCCTTATAGGAAGTACATTATACACGCTTTGGATTTACCTGTTCATGAAAAAACGACGCGATTTGGATAATCGGAAGTTTGCCCAACTTTCGAGTAATCAAAGCAATGTAATTCAGTTGATTACCGGAATGCAGGAAATAAAACTGAACAACTGTGAAAAGCAAAAACGATGGGAGTGGGAGAGTATCCAGGCCAAGTTGTTCAAAGTAAATATGGATAGCTTATCATTGAGTCAGTACCAGCAGGCTGGCGGGGTTTTTATTAACGAAATAAAAAACATTGCAATCACGTTTATTGCAGCCAAATCAGTTATCGACGGACAAATGACTCTGGGTATGATGCTGGCAGTGCAATACATCATTGGCCAGTTAAACAGCCCGATTAATCAAATGATTGGATTCTTGCAGGCTACCCAGGATGCGAAAATAAGCCTGGAACGCTTAGGTGAGATTCATCAACGCGACAATGAAGAGTCGGACGAAACGCCTAAAATAAGTATTCTGCCTGAACACCGTGATTTAAATATTGATTTAATATCATTCCAGTACGAGGGGCCTCATTCGCCTTTTGTGCTCGAAAATGTTGAATTAAATATCCCCGAGAAAAAAATTACAGCTGTAGTAGGTACCAGCGGTAGTGGTAAAACCACACTAATCAAGCTTTTACTTGGATTTTACGAGCCACAGAAAGGCAAAATAAAACTGGGTGATATTTACCTGAACAATATCAGTAATCGTATGTGGCGCGATAAGTGTGGTGTTGTTATGCAGGATGGATTTATTTTCTCCGATTCAATAGCAAATAATATTTCTGTTTCAGACGAGTTTCCCGATCGCGAAAAATTACTAAATGCCGTAAAGGTGGCCAATATACAGGATTTTATTGAATCTCTGCCTTTGGGCTATAATACAAAAATCGGACAGAATGGTGTTGGATTGAGCCAGGGGCAGAAACAACGAATACTCATTGCCCGTGCGGTGTATAAAAACCCTGAATTTATTTTCCTTGATGAGGCTACCAATGCACTCGACGCAAATAATGAACGTGTTATCATGGAAAACCTCGATCAGTTTTTTAAAGGGAAAACAGTTGTAGTTGTTGCACACCGATTGAGTACTGTAAAAAATGCCGACCAGATTGTAGTTTTGGAGCAAGGGAAAATAGTAGAAAGAGGTACCCATGCAGAGTTAACCAGGAAGAAAGGTGCTTATTACGAGTTGGTGAGGAATCAGTTGGAGTTAGGGAATTAAAAAAGTTGCAGCAGTATGTAGCAGCAGGAAGCGGAAGTATTTAGTTAAGGTTAGTTGGTAGTATAAAAATTATAACTAAAATTTTAATATAATAGACAATGGAGTTTGGGTTTAAACAGTTAAAAGTTTACCAAAAGGCATATCAGCTCGCAAAAGAGATATTTGAAATCAGCAAATCATTTCCTATAGAAGAGAAGTATTCTTTAACAGATCAGATAAGAAGATCATCAAGAGCTGTTTGTGCTAATATTGCGGAAGCATATCGAAAAAGACGATATCCTAAACACTTTACATGTAAAATTACTGACTCAGACGCTGAAGCTAGTGAGACTGTTGTTTGGCTTAATTTTGCAATGGATTCTAATTACATTTCTAAAGAAATTCAAATGCGATTAGAAAATGAATATGAAGAAGTTGAAAGAATGTTAGGTTCAATGGCCGATCATCCTGAAAAATTTTTACCAAAATAAATTATACTGCATACTGCAACTGTCAACTGCAGCTTAATAATAAATAGTATGGAAGAACAAAATAAAATTGAACTTCGCTCGAATGATGTACAAGAAATTCTCAGCCGTCCACCAAAATGGATTGTGCGATGGGGTATTACAATAATTCTGATTGTTGTTGTTATCTTGATTGCAGGGAGTTGGTTTTTTAAATATCCCGACATTATTACTGCAAAAATAGTATTGACTACAGAAAACCCACCATCTCCCGTAGTTGCTAAAACATCGGGCAAAATTCAGAACTTGTTTGTTACCGATAAGCAGGAAGTAAAAAAGAATCAGGTATTGGCAGTTATCGAGAATCCCGCAAATTTCAATGATATAAGTATAATCATTGAAAAATTAAACAACTTTAATTCAGATTCTTATTCCAATGAAATTTTTTCAGGGAGTTATAATCTTGGCACTATTCAATCCTATTATGCTGATTTTATCAGAAATCTTGATGAATACCAAAAACTTGTTCAGATGGATTATCACCAGAAAAAAATCAATCTCTTGAAAAAAGAAATTATACAATACACAAAATACCTCGCAAATTTAAAAGTGCAAAACAACCTGCAAAAAAGAGAATACGAATTAATAGTGAACCAATTCTATCGTGATTCAACTTTACACGATCAGCAGTTAATATCTGAGGCTGAATTTGAGAAATCGAAGTCATCCTTATTGTCAAAACAGTTTAGTCTTGAACAATCAAACATTGCACTTACCAATACCGAAATTCAGGTTCAAAATATTGAGCAGAGCATAGCAGAACTTGAGCTGCAGGAAGAAAAACAATTGTCGGATAAAAAGCTGCTAATCAAACAGTCGTGTGAAAATTTAATTGCAGCTATCGATTCCTGGAAATACCAGTATGTTTTAATTGCATCAACCGATGGTAAAGTTACATTTAACAAGTTCTGGAATGAGAATCAATCGGTAAAATCAGGAGAAACAGTACTTACAATAATTCCGGATAATGAGGGTGAAATAATTGGTAAGGTTCAATTGTCGTTTCAGGGTGCCGGGAAAGTAAAAGAAGGACAACAGGTAAATATTCGATTCGATAATTATCCATATATGGAATTTGGAATGGTTAAAGGAGTGGTAAAATCAATATCGCAAGTTCCCGATAATGATTATTATACTGCCGAAATACAGTTGCCCGGCGGATTAATTACATTTTACAATGAAAAACTCGATTTTAAGCAGGAAATGCAAGGTACAGCAGAGATTGTAACTGAAGATTTCCGGTTATTGGAACGTATTGTAAGGCCATTGCGGTACGTTTTAAATAAAAATACTAAGTTTGGGGGTTAAAAAGTTGTCAGAATTCAGAAATACGTTTACTTTGATATTATAGTATAAATAACGTTTTTAAAAAATGAAAAGAATATTTATTAAAAATAGGGATGAATCATGAACCCTGAGAATTTAATTTATTTCTGAATCCTGTTTTTGATTAAATGGTATCACGATAATATTGATGGATTTTAAAATATAGATTGAAATGTTAAAACATCCTTTTGGAATATATAATTTCCCTGTTAAATCGTACGATTCAGATCAGAATGGGAGATTAACTCTTCAGACACTGTTTCATTTCTTGCAAGAATGTGCTTGGAATAATGCCCGAATGAACGATTTTGGTTACGAGTATCTCGAAAAAGAAAACACATACTGGGTTTTATCACGTGTATTGGTTCAAATAAATGAATATCCTGAATGGAAAGATGAAATCAGCATAAAGACATGGCCTAAAGGTGCCGATGGATATTTTGCCTTACGTGATTTTCTTATTTTTAAAGATGACAAAGTAATTGGCCGTGCAACAACATCGTGGCTGATTCTCGATCGTGAAACAAAACGTCCCCGACGACTCGAAAATTTCAATTTTATTCACCAAAATTTTTTAAACGAAAGTGCCATTGATAAAAAACCGGATAAAATAAATTTGAATACAAGTTTGGCTGAACTCGATCGGCGCAAAGTATATCCGAGTGATTTAGATGTGAATAAACACGTGAATAATGCTACTTATGTTCGCTGGATGCTTGATGCTTATTTTTCGAATCATTCAAAATTAATTTCTGAATTTGAAATTAATTTTTTATCTGAATTACTCATGCATGATGAATTTACAGTATTTGAAAGTTATACTAACGAAGAATTGTTTTATATCCTGAAAACTAACCAAGATAAAGAAGTTTGCAAAGCAAGATTGATTGCAAGCAAATAGAAATAAAAATGCCTAAAACAGTATTATCATTTTAGGCACTTATAATTTTAAATTTTAGGTATTTCTAAAATGGTAAATCATCAGGTTCGTTTTCAGGCGGAACATCATCCATAGTTGGAAGTGGTGGCATATCGTCATTTCTTCGCTGGTTTTGATTTTGCACTTTTTCAATTCGCCATGCATCAAGATTAGTAAAATAATTTACTTTTCCTTCTTTTTCCCACTTATTTCCACGTATGTTAAAACTAACCTTTATTTCATCGTTCATATTCAGTTGCTCAATAAGATTACATTTATCCTGGGTTAACTGAAATTTGATAAAATCCTTGAAATCCAATCCTCCGTTCGATTCTTTGGCTTCAATTACAAATTCACGTTTCTTAAAGCGATCGCTCACCTGAACGGTATTGTATTTTTCTACTAACTTTCCTGTAATTTCGAAACTCATAATTAGTCCTCGTGAATGATTATTTTTTCAATTACATCACCTTGCCTTATTTTATCAATTACTTCAAGCCCTTCGTAAATTTTTCCGAAAACGGTATGATTACGATCGAGATGTTGGGTGTTTTCGCGGTTGTGGCAAATAAAAAATTGCGATCCTCCTGTATCTCTGCCTGCATGAGCCATAGAAAGTACACCGCGGTCGTGGTACTGGTTATTTCCAGTTAGTTCACATTTAATAGTATAACCCGGGCCACCCATTCCTGTTCCTTCTGGGCATCCACCCTGGATAACAAAATTTGGAATTACACGATGAAATGTTAGTCCATCGTAATATCCCTGTTTCGATAACTTAACAAAATTTGCAACAGTTCCGGGTGCATCTTCTTCAAAGAATTTCACCATTAGAGTTCCTTTTGCTGTTTTAATTTCTGCTTTCATTTTTCAACTGTTTTAAATAAAACAAGCACGTGAATAACGTGCTTGATAAAACTATATAAACACAATTTATTTTGATTTGTTCGTTTTTTTCTGATTTAAGCTTACATTTTTTGGTTCTTCAGCAGGAACATCCATAACTTCCAATAACTCAACTTCAAAAATTAAAGCCATGTTTGCTTCAAGTTTTCCTCCTGGACGAACTCTTGTTCCATAACCCAATTCGGTAGGAATATAAAATTTGAATTTGGCACCTTCTTTCATAAGCTGCAAACCTTCAGTCCAACCTGTTATAACTCCATTTAATCTGAATTCTGCCGGTTTATTTCTTTCGTATGAACTGTCAAACTCAGTACCATCAATTAAAGTCCCACGATAGTTTACTTTTACCATATCAGTTGCTGTTGGAGTTTTTCCGGTACCTTCAGTTATTATTTCATACTGCAAACCACTGGCAGTAGTAATTACTCCTTCACGTTTTTTATTTTCTTCCAAAAATGCTCTTCCATCTGTCAGGTTTTTTTCCATTGCTTTATTGCGTAACTCTGTAAAGTATTTGTTAAGCATAATTTTTATGGTGTCTTTACTAAATGCAGTTTCTTTATCTGAAAAAACATCGTCAAGTCCTTTGATAAATGCATCGTATTCTAAACCTTCGAATTTGGCACTTTTTAAACTGTTTGCAATATCAACACCAATAATATAGCTTACAGTGTCTTTATCTGTTTTTAAATTTACTTTAGATGGAACTTGTTGCCCACATGATGTTGCAATAATTGCAAAAGCAAATACAGTTAATAATAAGTTTGTAATTTTCATAAAATTTATTTTTAAGTTTTTATTCGTTTTTTAATTTGAATTGCAAAGGTGATGAATTTATTTTTAATGTCAAACACACCCGATTTAAAAAATGTTAAAAATTTAGTTGAAATATTGTACTTAATATTTATGATTTCAGTTTTTCATTATTCATTTTTCTCTGCTCTGAGTATATGTCTTTTTCCCGGGGGGCCTGCCAATCTTATAACTTTAAAACCTGCATCACGGAGATTTTGTTTTACACTTCCTTTTGAACTATAAGTAACTAAAATACCATTCGGATTTAATGAATCATAAATTTTTTTAAAGTTCTCCGAACTCCACATTTCGGGTTGAATATCAGGTCCAAAGGCATCAAAATAAACAAGATCATAAAAATCTGTAAATCGATATTTATTCAAATCTGCATTTATTTTTTGAAGATAAAAATCTGTATGAATCATTACATTTTGGTTCCATGCACATTCATGCATCTTACTAAAAGTATCTATTAGTGTTGGATTAATAACTCCGGCATAATTTAAATTGCTTATCAATTTTAAATCCAATGGATATAGTTCTAATGCAGTGTAATTTACCAGTGTGTTTTTTAAAATAGCCGTTTCACAAGTTAAGATAGCATTTAAACCTGTTCCAAATCCAACCTCCAATACATGAATTTTATTTTTTGTAATAAATTGAAATCCGTTTTTTATAAAAACGTGCATTGATTCAGTATAAGCTCCGAAAGTAGAATGATAATGCTCGTTTAATTTCGAATTATACAGGGTTAATGAGCCATCCAGAGTTTTTTTTATTTCCAGCAATTTGATTTAGAATTATATAGAATGAGTTTTTTTATGATTTCAAAAATAGTTAAAAAAATAAAAATTTAGAATGATTCTTAATAATATGTAATTAATTGATTAATAGTTTAATTTTAAAAATGGTTTTATTGAATATCGATAAGTAATTATTTTACAGTATTTTAGTGTGTAAATCGTAATATTTTTTTTTGTTAATTGCAATCATATTTATTAACCAAAAAAATTACCTATGAAAAAAAGATTTTTATTATTAGTGGCTTTAACCGGATTTGTAGCTATAACCGGTTGCCAAAAAAGTGACTCTGTTTTAAATAAAGCTGATGAAGTAGCTTTTATCGAAAGTGATCCACAAAATGGGGCAATTATCGAAGGTCAGTATGTAGTTGTATTAAATGAAACTTCATTTAAATTTTCGCAGGAAAAAGCAGCCAGCTACCTTGAAAAACAAAATGAAGTAAAACAAATTGCTCAAAGTTATTTTAAATCACTAGGTGTAAATTATGAATTAAAACAAACTTACGCTGAAACATTAAAAGGATTTTGTGTAAAACTTTCAAAAGAAGATGCAGAAACACTTAAAAATGATAACAGTATTAAATATGTTCTTCCTGACAGAATGTATGTAATGGCAAAACCAGTTCCTGCACCACCAGCTGAATCAATTCCATGGGGTATTACAAGAGTTGGTTATGGAAGCGGAGTAGGCAAAACAGCTTGGATTATTGATACAGGCGTTGATTTAGATCACCCAGATTTAACTGTAAATGCTTCTAGAGGATATGATTTCATCAACAATGATGCTTTAGCTGATGATGATAATGGACATGGATCACATTGTGCTGGTACTGTTGCTGCTATCGATAATACAATAGGTGTTGTTGGTGTTGCTGCTGGTGCTACAATCGTTCCTGTTAAAGTTCTTGATAAAAGAGGTAGCGGAGCATATTCTGTTATTATTGCTGGTGTTGATTTTGTTGGTGCAAATGCAAGTGCTGGTGATGCTGCTAACATGAGTTTAGGTGGTGGCGTATATGAAGCTATTGATTTAGCTGTTTATAATGCATCTCAAAAAGGTATTTTCTTTTCATTAGCTGCTGGTAATGAAACTGACGATGCTAACAATCATTCTCCTGCAAGAGTTAATGGCCCATATATCTGGACTATTTCTGCTATGGATGTTAATGATAACTTTGCTTCTTTCTCAAACTATGGCAATCCTCCAGTTGATTTTTGCGAACCTGGTGTTAGCATTTATTCAACTTATATGAATGGCGGTTTTGCTACATTAAGCGGAACTTCTATGGCTGCTCCACACATGTGCGGTATTTTATTAATGACAAACGGACATCCTGTAACTGATGGATATGTAAATAACGATCCTGATGGAAATCCAGATCCAATAGGTACTATTTAATACAAAAGAGTTTATCTTGTTAAGGCCGTTAGAAATAACGGCCTTTTTTAGTTTAACAAATCTGTCAATGCAGAATCCATGGTTTCAAAATTAAATCTAAAACCTTCATTCATTAATTTATCAGGTAAAACCTGCTGGCTGGCTAACAGCATTTCTTTAGCCAGGTCTCCCAGAAAAAACTTGAGAACTCTTTCCTGAATTGAAAAAAGTATTGGTTTATTGTATTTTCTTGAGATATTCTCAATAATTTCTTCCATTTTTACAGGCGTTGGAGCAGTTAAATTAAATGCTCCGGAAAGATGTTGATTTTTTATTAAAAATTCGATAGCCCTGATTTCATCCTGAATATGTATCCATGAAATATAATTTTGTCCCCGTCCTATAATTGCTCCAATGTTATATCGAAAGGGTTTGAGTAATTTAGGTAAAATGCCTCCATTTTTCCCGAAAACAACTCCCGTTCGAATAATAATCCTGTTTATACCATAATTTACAACATCACGGGTCGAATTTTCCCATTGCTCACAAACATCTGATAGAAATCCTGTTCCTTTCGAACTCTCTTCATTACATGTGCTATTTATATTATATCCATAATAACCTATAGCTGATGCTTGTATAAGTATGCCTGGTTTGTTTGCAGCTTTTATACATAGCTGTGTAATTAAATTACCTGTGTTAACCCGGCTAGTTATAATTTTTTGTTTTTGACTTTTTGTCCAAAGTCCCGAAGAAATATTTTCACCTGCAAGATTAATTACTGCATCGGATTTATTAATTAGTTCGAGCAAGGTATTGTAGGTGAAATCATAAACTTTTACCGATTGGCTAAAAAGTGTTTTTGCTTTTATGGTGTTCCTTGTTACAACATTTACCGGGTAATTGTTTTCTACCAGGTACTGAACCAGTTCTTTTCCAATAAAACCTGTTGCACCAAAAATTGTAATCATCATATTTTATTCTTTTGAATAGCTTGTTTATATGCATCAATTGCTCTTATGCGGGCAAAATTATGTTCAACTACTGGTTTAGGGTATTTTTGTGTATTATATTCGGAAATCCATTTTCTAATGTATTCAAGTTTCGGGTCGAAACGATTGGTTTGTAATTCAGGGTTAAAAATCCTGAAATAAGGAACAGCATCGCAGCCTGTGCTTGCAGCCCATTGCCATCCTCCATTATTTGATGAAAGTTCATAATCCAGAAGTTTTTGTCCAAAATAAGCTTCGCCCCAACGCCAATCTATAAGCAGGTGTTTGGTTAGAAAACTTGCTGTAATCATTCTGACCCGGTTATGCATAAATCCTGTTTCGTTTAACTCGCGCATACCTGCATCAACAACAGGATAGCCGGTTTGTCCATTACACCATAACTCAAAATGTTTTTCGTTGTTTATCCATTCAATCCTGTCGTAAGCGGGTTTAAAAGAATTTTTTATCACATCAGGAAAGAAATAAAGAATCATCATATAAAACTCACGCCAGATAAGCTCACTTAAAAATGAATCATTTAATCCCATCGTAGCTTTAATTAATTGCCTTATGCTTATTGTTCCGAATCGTAAATGAATACTTAGCCTGCTTGTTCCATCAATTGAAGGGAAATTCCTGAACTTATCGTAATATTTAATTTTTTCAAGATTAATTTCTTTTGATGGAATATTCAAACCAGTTTGTTGAAAGCCCAAATCATTTAAAGATAAAAATTTAAAAGGTGTAGTTTTATGTAAGTTTGATAGTATTTTTTCAGAATAATAAAATTTTAGTTCTTGTTTATTAAATTGTTCTTTCCATTTTTTCATGTAAGGAGTAAAAACAGTATATGGTTTTCCATCTGACTTTATGATTTCTTCTTTTTCAAAAATTACCTGGTCTTTATAACTGTAAACCGGAATATTTAATGATTTAAATGCATTTATAACAGAACGATCTCTTTCAAGGGCGTAAGGTTCATAATCGTGATTAATAAATAATGCTTCAACCGGGTATGTATTTGTAATATTTCTAAATGCGTTAAGCGGAGAATCATATACAACATACAATGAACTCCCATATTTTTCGAGATCCGATTTTAAATTCTTAATCTCGTTGTAAATAAAGTTAACTCTTCTATCATTTTTATATTCCAGTTTTTCCAGTATGTTCTTATCGAAAATAAATACAGGAAGCACGTTTCCGTTTTTAAGTGCATGAAAAAATGCCCGATTATCGTGTAATCGTAAATCGCGTCGAAACCAAAAAAGATTAATTTTCGTCATAATTTTGATTAAAAGTAACCAGGTAAAGGTTTATATTTTTTAAATTTATAAAATATTGATTGTTTCTATCAGTCTTTTGTATTTAAACAAAAGAAGTTTTTATTTGTTTATGAATTATGTAATTAATGTTGTACAAATGAAAATCATGTGCAAAATGAACCAATATATAAACTTGTTGTTTTACACATTAAAATCGTAATAATACATCGAAAACTGTTGAATTATGGCTAAATATTCAATTAAGGAATTAGAAAATTTATCGGGAATTAAGGCTCACACTATTCGGATATGGGAAAAGCGCTACAATATAATTAAACCTGATCGAACGGATACGAATATAAGGTATTATTGTGATACTGAACTTAAACGGTTATTGAATATAGCAATATTAAACCGGCATGGGATTAAAATTTCTAATATTGCACATTTATCAGATTCTGAATTAACAGATAAAGTCGTTTCTATATCAAGCGATCCTTCGGATGCAGAAAATAACATTGAGAACATGGTTGTAGCCATGGTAGAAATGAATGAGAACCGTTTTGAGAAAATCTTGTCGCGATACATTATGCACGAAGGATTCGAGAATGCTGTTATAAAAATTATTTTCCCATTTTTTGAAAAAATTGGATTGTTATGGCAAACAGGCTCAATTAACCCTGCGCACGAGCATTTTGTTTCGAATTTATTTCGGCAGAAATTAATGGTTGCAATCGATAATTTAATAGTAACTGATAATATTAATGCCAAAAAGTTTGTTTTATTTTTACCGGAAGGAGAATACCACGAACTTGGATTGTTATTTTATTATTATTTAGTAAAAAAATCGGGTAAGTTGGTTTATTACCTCGGAAGTTCTGTTCCATATAATGATGTTGTTGAAACTGGTAAAATGATAAAATCTGATTATTTTTTTACATCAATCACATCATCGCTCAACGGGACTAAGGCTGTAGATTATTTAAATAAGTTATCAAAAGAATTTCCATTTCAAACCATTTTTATAACAGGGCTTCAGGTAAAGGAAGGATTGCACAATTTACCTTCAAATGTTCGTAAAATATCATCTCCCTTAGATTTAAACGAGTTTTTAAAAATAAACTGATTGTATTTAGAATTATTCTAAATTACTTATCCTGCGTGTACTTCAGCAGGATTTTTTTGTTTAATTATGGTGTATCAAGGGATGCAAAAGATTAAACAAAAAAATGTTTTTTTTTGTAATTTAGAAACTATGAGCAAAATGGTATCTGATTGCCTAAATGTAGTGTTATGTATTGATATTACTTATTTAGAAATGATATGAATTTAGTGGCGTGAGGGCTTTTGATATTTGGAATTCTGTTTAAATGTGTTGTATATTTGTTTAACGATAATTTAAAAAGTTACAACTATGACAGCAATGGAATTTAATCATCAATTAATAAGTTTGGAAAGTAAGTTGTCGCGATTTGCAATGAGTTTAACGTCAGATAAAGAAGAAGCTCATGATTTATTGCAGGAAACATACTTAAAAGCACTCTCGCACAGAGATAAATTTATAGGTTATTCGAATTTAAAGGCATGGACTTTTACAATTATGAAAAATACCTTTATTAATAATTACAGGAAACATCAAAAAGAAAATACACACAACGATGTAACCAAAAATATGTATTTTTTAAATATTTCCAGAGATATTTCTCCTGAAAAACCAGATACAGAGTATTTTACGCAGGAAATATTAAAGCAGATAGATAGTTTGCCCGATGAATTTAAACAGCCTTTTAATATGTTCTTATCAGGTTATAAATATAAAGAAATAGCAGACGAACTGGAATTAAAAATTGGTACCGTGAAAAGCAGAATTTTCTTTACACGTAAAAAACTAATGGATAGTTTAAAAGATTTCCAGTAAGAAATTAAGATTGTTGAATTAATAATTAGTGAACTTTTTGGTTATAAACTACCAAAAAGTTCTTTTATTTTATGTTCACGATAGGTGAATATTTCTTCTACCTTTTTCTTAACGAATAATTTATGCACGAGCTTTCCAAAAATGCCATAAGGTAAATCATAGAAAAGAATATCGGTCATTTCAATTCCATTTTCAATCTTGCTAAAATGATGTTCGTGATGCCAGATAGTATAAGGGCCTTTAATCTGGTTGTCGATAAAATACTTGTGCTCTTTAATCTGGGTAATTTCTGTAGCCCACTTAATTGAAATATTCAGAACAGGACTAATTGTATAAGTAATAATCATTCCGGGGTACATATCACCAACATCTGACCTCGAAATAACAGAAAATTTCATATACGATGGAGTAATTAGCCCCAGGTTTTCAGGCTTCGAAAAAAAATCCCAGGCATGGGTTAATTTGATTGGTATTTGTTGCGTCCTTTTAAGCTTATACATTCTTTTGTTTAGAAACCAAATTGTTAAATATCTTTCATATAACAAGCAAGCTGCAAATTTGTTTTCAATGAATTGGTTTCCAAACATGAAATTACAAATAAAATAGTTAGGTATTGCAATAACTCGGAATATTCAATGCAAATAGTATGGTTATTTATTCTTTTTTTGATAAGTCAAAGATTTGATTTACAGTTAATATTTTCTAATTTCGAATTTTAAAAATATTAATATGACAGATTATCATATACATACAATATTATCTGATGGGATAGATACTCATGAAGCATGTTTAAGAATGGCATCAGAATATAATGTATCGGAAATTGGTTTTTCAGATCATATTTGTCTTAATTATCCCGAATGGGCTGTAAGGGAAGAAGATTTGACCTATATGAAAGAAAAAGTGACTAAAATTAAAAATACAACAGATTTGCCGTTTAAGGTAAAATTTGGTGCTGAAATAGATTATTTGTCGGACAAAAAAGATGAAATCCAAACAATTATTCAAAAACTAAAATTAGATTATGTTATAGGTTCTGTACACTTTATAAATGGATGGAATTTCGATACCGAACCGTTTAATTACGAAACCAAGAATATTGATCATCTTTATAACGAATACTTTAGGTTAATTCAGGAAGCAGCAATATCCGGTTTATTTGATATTATTGGACATGCTGATGTAATTAAAAAGTTTAATTATAAACCATCGTTTAAACTCGATAAATTATACAAACAAACAGCTAAAATATTTAGTAAAGCAGATATAGCAATTGAATTAAATACAAGTGGTTTGTTTAAACCTTGCAATGAGTATTATCCTTCGACAGAGTTTTTAAAGATGTGTTTTAAAGAAAAGGTTCCTGTTACGTTGGGTTCCGATGCACATCAGGCAGTTGATATTGCACGAAATTTTAAAAAAGCAATAAACCTTTTAAAAGTTACCGGATATAAGCAGATTGCTGTTTTCGAAAAAAGGAAAAGAACACTTATTCCAATTTGAGTTTAGTCTCTATTTTCGTTTGAAAAAGAATTTTTAAATTCTCCGAGTATATCTTTTGCTTTTTCAATATCCTTATTTGCAACAAAGACCTTTGATTCAATCCCTTGCAAACCTCCACTAAATCCGGCAACCAGGCCGGAATTCATGTTGTTTATCACCATTGCGGCAACGTGGTTGTCTTCAAGTATTTCTTTCAATACATGCGCATCAATATCTGAGCAGGTAAATAGTAGTTTTAATTCTTCAGGATTTGTCATAATATTAAAATTTTAAAAATCAATATTTTCAGTGCTTATTAATTCAAGAGTATCCAGGTTTAAAGCAGATAAATACCCATATTCTTTAATTTGCTTATATACGCAACCGGAATCAATGCAAAGGATTTTATTTTTATTTTCAATATTTTTCAATATTTGTTTTTTTGGAAGCTGGGTATGCCCGTGTATGATAAATTTCCCTTTCGTTAAATCCGAATTGTAATTCTCTTCACGAGTCCATATCATACTTATTTTATCATTAAAAGGATTATCAGAATTAAAATTTATCCCGGCATGAACCAGGATAAATTTTTCTGTTTCAATAAAATAGGGCATCGATTCAATAAATTCAATATATTTTTTTGGGATATAACCGGTTAAATGATAAATTCCATTAGGTACATTATAGTTTTTAAGAGTTTGTGATGCTCCATTGTTCATCCAAAGCAAATAATCTTCAATATTATTATTTAAATATGTGCTTAACATCATTTCTTCGTGATTTCCCCTGATAATATGAATTGCTTGTTTTGAGTGTTTAAGATCAATTAAATAATCAAGCACTGATTTGGAATCAGGCCCCCTGTCGATATAATCGCCTAAAAAATAATATGTATTATCAGAAGAAACAGCTTCAATAGTCTTTATCAACTCTTTCAATGTTTTTATACAACCATGAATGTCGCTAATGGCGTAATGCATGTCTAGTTTATTAAGTTTATAAATTAGGCATATTTATATCAATATTCAAGTTTTAATAAATAAAAAAACCATCCTTATGGAGGACGGTTTCTTTAATGCAATTTATTTTTTAATAATACAAGTACCGCTTGATTTTATGTGTTGCAGTTTTTTCGAATGGTGTAGAATATGATACTACAGCATATACACGAGAGAATTTATTTACTCTTGAGTTAACATATTCCTGTAGCTCTATACTAAGCTCATCAATCTTTTCTTTGATATAATGCATAGCTTCTTCTTTAAACTCGTTAAATTGTTTTTCCAGCTCTTCATGGTTAAAGTGAACTAAAGCTACCAGTTTCCCTTTTTGTTCAACTACAACAGATTCAACAACGTATTTAAAGTTATTAATTACAGATTCAATTTCCTCGGGGTAAATATTCTCTCCACTTGCACCAACAATCATGTTTTTTATTCGTCCACGAATAAAAAGGTAGTTGTCTTTATCAAAATAACCTAAATCGCCAGTTTTAAGCCAGCCATCAGGAGTTAGAACCTCGCTTGTAATTTGTGGTTCTTTATAGTAACCTTTCATAATATTATCTCCTTTAGCCCAAACTTCTCCTTCGCCAGTTACTGAATCCGGGTTGTTGATTTTTATCTGAACCCCTTTTAATACCGGGCCTGTAGCTCGTAGTTTAACCTGATGAGGATTCGCTCCCGATAACAGGGGAGATGATTCGGTTAAACCATATCCGATAGCATAAGGGAATTTGGCTTCACGTAAAAATTTTTCAACTGTCGGATCAAGAGGAGCCCCGCCAACACCAAAGAATACCAGTTCACCACCAAATGTACCGTATAGCTTTTTACCTGCTAACCGGTTTAGTATTTTTCTAATAAATCCGACTTTGTACAAAGCTGAAATTACTTTCCCATTTGTAAATTTGGGTAATATCTGGTTACGATATATTTTCTCGATTACCATTGGAACGCTTAATATATGCGTAGGCCTTACAATTTTTAAAGCAGGTAATAAAACTGCTGCTGTTGGTGGTTTTTCAAGATAATAAACTGATGCACCTTGCATTAATGGAAGTACAAAACCCAATGTATTCTCGTAAGTGTGAGATAATGGTAAAATAGATAAAAACTTGTGTGTAGAGTTCACGGGCTCAATAGATAAAACCTGAATGGCATTATTTACAATATTCTTATGAGTTAGCATAACACCTTTAGACTTGCCTGTTGTGCCGGATGTATATATGATTGATGCTACATCGCTTTCTTGCACAATATAATTAGGCGAATCTTTTAAAATCATATCGTGTTGTGTTCCTCTTTCAATAGTTAAATCATCGGAATATATTATTGTATCTAGTAAATCCTGTTTAAGTTTTTCGATTTTCGGGTACATCAGTTTCGAAACAATAATTGCTTTACTTTCCGAATGTTCAATGATATTCTGAATTTCGTTTTCGTGAAAATCAGGTAACATTGGTACTGCAATTGCCCCCATTGATGTTATTGCGAAATAAGCAATTCCCCAATTGGGCATATTTCTGCTTAAAATAGCAACCTTATCGCCTTTTTGGATATTAAAGCTTGCAAGCAGTACCTGCATTTTTTCAATTTCAGCTTTTAAATCAGTATATGTTAATGGGTTTCCATTTACATAAGTTAAAGCTGTATTATTTCCATACAATTGAAAACTGTTTTCTAAAAGTGCAGGAATGGTTTGGTTTTTCAGTTTTGTCATTGAGCTATATTATAACGAAATTAAAAGAATATGTTATAAAGCACTAAAAATTCAATTGCCAAATATACAACTAATATGATAAAGTTATCCGTTATATAAACATATTACAACTGGTAAATGTTTACACGATATTTAAAATGATGAATAATAAGAGATTAACGGTAGATTTAATGATTATTTTTTATTAACAACATTGGTTAAAAATAGAAATTAAAACTTTTGATTTAATCAGGTTCGATGGGTAATTGGTGAACCGGAAATTTTCAGTGCCGGATTTAATTTGCAATGATTTTATTGTAGCACTAATCTTTATTTTCTTTAGTGATCCATTTATTAATTAGTAAAAACAGGTTTTCTTTTTTTATTGGTTTTGTAATATATTCGTCTCCACCTGCATCAAAGCTTAATTTTTCGTCATTCTGCATTGCATGGGCTGTTTGAATAATAATAGGAATTTCAGGATTAAAATTTTTAATACGCGTTGTAGCTTCAAGCCCGTTCATTCCTGGCATTTTAATATCCATCAATATTAAATCTATTTTTTGATGCCCTTTGCAAATTTCTAAAGCTTCAAATCCATTTTCAGCTTTTAAAAGGTTTAATCCCTTATTTTTTAATAGTATCTCGAGAAATTTATAGTTGCTGTCTTCATCCTCGGCAATTAATATGGTTTTATTTTTCCATAAAGAAAAATCAGAAATCATTTCTGAGTCTTTATGTATAAGCTTAATGTTATTAAAATCGGGCAAGTTTAAAGGTAAGTTAAAATAAAATGTTGTTCCTTTTTTGGGAACGGATTCAAGCCATATTTTCCCACCTAACCGCTCAATAAGATTTTTAGTTATTGTAAGTCCTAAACCTGTTCCGCGGTATAATTTTGATTTATCGTTTTCTATTTTTATAAAACTCTGGAAAATTTCATCGTATTTTTCTTTATCAATTCCAATGCCTGTATCTTTTATATAAAACTCAATTTTGGTATCGTTTTCTTTAACCAGGTAACCAAGCTCAATCGTTCCGTTATCGGTAAATTTAAATGCATTATCAATTAAATTAGTAAGTATTTGTTTAAGCCTGAACGGGTCTGTCTTTAACTTTAAATTTTGATTAATTATTTTTTTATTTACCTTGAAATTAATATGTGTTTTATTAATCTTTTTTCGGGTCTCGTTATAAAATTCGACTAGTTCTTGAATAATTAAATTCATATTTGTTTCCCGTATTGAAACCGAAAGCTGGTTTGCTTCAATCTTTGCCAGGTCTATTATGTCATCAATTAAATGGAGCAAAGTATCGCAATTGTTGTTAATATGAGAGACAAGTTCTTCGCGTTCGTTTACATCAGTGTTATAATCAACAAGTAGGTCGGAAAAACCGATGATAGCATTCATTGGAGTTCTTATTTCATGCGACATGTTTGCTAAAAATGATGATTTTAAACGGTCAGACTCTTCTGCTTTTTCTTTTGCCAGTTTCAAATCAATCTCGGTTTTATATCGTTTGGTAATATCATGGCAGATGCCAACTATTCCTAATGGATTTTCATTTTCATCGGTAAAAGGTACTTTTAATATGTCGAGTAAAAATTCTTGCCCATCGGTATTCTTCTCCCACGATTCAAAACGAATGCTTGTATTTTCAGAAATTAATTTAAAATCGGTTTCAAAAAAATATTGAGCCTGTTCGTTAGGGAAAAGGTCAAAATCAGTCTTTTCTTTAATATTATCGAACTGCAAATTATAGAACCTGGCAAAAGCCTGATTACAACCTAAATATTTGTTGAATTTATCTTTGTAAAAAATTAAATCGGGGATGGAATTAATCATGGAGTTAAGCAGCGATTTTTCTTTAATGAGTTCCTCTTCAGCTCTTTTTCGTTCGTGCAATTCGAGTTGCAGTTCCGATGTTTTTGCAGCAACTTGTTTTCTTAACGACCACGACCAGAAAATTATTGAAATCAGGATAAATCCAAATGGAATGAGTATCCATGCAATTATTGTATAAACTTTGGTTTTGATATCAGATTTTTCATATATGCCAAACCATTTATCATAAATCAGGTCGTACTCTCCGGTTGCTTTAATAATTTGTAACCCATCATTTAATTGGGCAACTAACTCTGGTTTGTCTTTATTTATTCCAAATGCAAGCTCAAGAGGTTGAATTGCAGAACCTACAGGTTTAAGGTTCGTGAGATTAAACTCGTTTATTGCAAATTGGCCCTGAAGTTTATTTATCATGGCACAATCATATTCTCCGGCAGAAAGAAGCCTTAAAGCAGTTTGATAATCTTTTACAGGAATAATGAATTCTGTTAAGCGATTTGAAACTATGTAGTCATGCATTATATCGCCTTTAACAACAATCACTTGTTTGCCGCTAATATCATCTATTGAATTTATTTCTTCTCCTTTTCGAACAAACAAAGAGTGAGAAATATAAACATAAGTTGTAGAAAAACGAATAACTCTGCTTCGTTCGGGTGAAGGAGACATTGCTGTAAGTCCGTCAATTTTGCCTGATTCTAATTCGGCCCTTACTGTACTCCATGGCCCTAACTCAATTTTAATATTTAAACCCATTGTTCTTGCAACAGCATGCAATAATTCTACACTAAACCCATCAGGCTGGTTTTGATTATTAATTAGCTGATACGGAGGATATTCATTGTTACCCTTAAAATACAACGTGTCGTTATTGTAACAAAAAGCCTGAATATTTGCAAAAGGAATGATGAAAAAAAAGAGGGAGATTATTGAAATTCTAAGGCTCATATGAATCATGCAGTATTTGAAAAAAATAGAATTAACTCTTTATACGTTACGTTACAAATAAAAGTTGTTACTATATTTGTTACCGTTTAAGCATAAAACCAGATGCATGTGATTTAATATTAGAATGGAGCTAATTTTATGAGAAATATAACAATCAATTATATCCTGTTTATATTATTAATTTTGTGTTCTTGTAAAGAAAAAACAAGCCAGAATGAAAATGTTTTTTCTAAGGCAAACAGTTTATTAGAGTGTGATATTAAATACGCCAAAGGTTTTAAAATAGAGCATTATGCAAATTTTAAATTAATAACAATTACCGATCCCTGGCAAGGCGCTAAAAATATTCAATATAGATATGTTTTAGCCGATGATATTTCTGGTTTACCCCGGTTCCCTGATGATATTAAATTAATTAAAACACCTGTATCCAGAGTTGTTTGTTTATCAACTACTCATATAGCTTTTATTGATATTTTAAATAAAAACAACTCTATAGTAGGCGTATCAGGTACTCAATATGTTTATAATCCTGCCGTAAGAAATGAAATAAACAATCATAAAATTGTTGATGTAGGATATGATAATAATCTGAATTATGAATTAATTGCCAGCTTAAAACCCGATTTAGTTATTACTTATGGTGTTGGAAGTCAGGTTGCCGGGTATAATCAGAAATTAAGTGAGCTTGGTATAAATACCGTGATAAATGCAGAATACCTGGAGGAACATCCTTTAGGCAAACTCGAGTGGATTAAATTTATAGCGACATTTTATAATCTTGGTGATTCTGCTTCAGATTATTTTAATAATGTGGAAAAACAATACAACGAATTGGTAAGACTTACATCAGGCTTAGAAAAGAAACCAGAAGTTCTGATTGGAATGCCATGGAAAGATACCTGGTATGTACCTGGTGGAAAATCGTACATGGCCAAATTGGTTGAAGATGCAGGAGGAGATTATATTTGGAGTGATAACGAATCAAGAGAAAGCCTGGCTTTAGATATTGAACGGGTATTTGCTCTTGGACAAAATGCTGAAATTTGGCTGAATACTGGGAGCATTAATAATAAAAAGGAAATTCTTACTATTGATGAACGTTTTCAACGTTTTGCCCCATATAAAAATGGCCACATATTCAATAATAACAACAGGATAAATAATTTTGGAGGAATTGATTATTGGGAATCAGGCATAGTTAATCCGCATGTTATTTTACACGACATGATTTCTATTTTTCATCCGGAACTTTTAACTGATTGTAAGCTGGTGTATTATAAAGCGATAGATTAAATGTAAATTGAATGAAATCAGATTCGGTATTTTGTTTAAATTTGTTTTCTCATTTTATCTATTAAAAAATCTTGAAATCGAATTTTAAAACATTTCTTGTTTGGGCTTTTCTTATTATAATATTATTTACATTATTTGTATTCGATATTTTTTTAGGTTCTGTAAAAATTCCTTTTAGAGAAATATTTCATATACTTTTTACCGGGAAATCTGAATATTCAGAATATTCTGCCATTGTATTGTATTTCCGTATTCCCAAAGCTTTAACTGCCTTATTTGCCGGATTTGCATTATCAGTAAGTGGGTTACAAATGCAGACAATATTTAAGAACCCGTTGGCCGGGCCTTATGTATTGGGAATAAGTGCAGGTGCAAGCCTGGGTGTTGCCATACTCGTATTGGGAGTCTCATCATTTACTGTAATTAATCAGTTTGGAGTTATTGGAAACTGGTTAATTGTAATAGCTGCATGGATTGGTTCCGGTTTGATTTTATTCCTGATTTTAGCAATTTCCGTGAGGGTTAAAGATATCATGACGATTCTTATTTTAGGTATAATGTTTGGCAGTGCAACAACTTCAATTGTAAGTATTTTACAATATTTTAGCAGCGAAAGTATGCTAAAAGCATTTGTTATTTGGACAATGGGTAGCCTGGGAGGTGTTTCAAAATCACAACTTTTTGTATTAATTCCAAGTGTTAGTATTGGACTAATTATGGCTTTTTTATCAGTAAAAATGTTAAATGCAATGCTCGTGGGGGAGAATTATGCTAAGAGCATGGGCTTAAACATTAAACTATCACGTTTTTTTGTGTTTTTTAGTACAAGTCTTTTGGCTGGAAGCATTACTGCATTTTGCGGGCCAATAGGATTTATTGGCATTGCTGTTCCTCATATTGCCCGAATGATTTTTAAAACAGCGAATCATAAGATTCTTCTTCCTGGTACAATGCTTATAGGTGGAAGTGTTCTTCTTTTTAGTGATATGATTTCTCAGTTACCCGGGAAAGAAAGTTCTTTGCCAATTAATTCAATAACTGCACTGGTTGGTATTCCTATAGTTATCTGGATTATAATTCGCAAGCAAAAATTTTCAACTATGTAATGCTTAATATGGAAACAAGAAAACATATTTTGGAAATTCATAACCTCGAAATTGGATATCATATTTCCAAAAGAATACATAATTCTCTGGTTTCAAATATTAACTTAACTGCATCTGAAGGCGAACTTATTGCCGTAATCGGAAAAAACGGAGTAGGAAAGAGCACCTTATTACGAAATATTGCCGGGTTGCAAAATTCCATACAAGGTGATATTTTATTAAACAAAAAAAATATAATCGGATATTCCCGCGCTGATTTTGCAAGGTTGGTCAGCTTTGTTTCTACAGAAATAGTAAATATTAATAACCTGAGAGTTTTCGATCTGGTTGCTCTTGGCAGGTTTCCGCATACCAATTGGTTTGGGAAGCTGGAAACAAAAGATTTGAAAAGTGTATCGAAAGCATTGGAAATGGTGGGCATGAAAAGTTTTGTAAACAAAAACATTAACGAAATATCTGATGGGGAACGCCAGCGGGTTATGATAGCCCGTACTTTAGCCCAGGATACTCCTGTTATTGTTCTCGACGAACCTACGGCTTTTCTCGATTTGCCAAATAAATATGAAATAGTTCATTTGCTGAACAATTTATCGAAAACCGAAAATAAAACCATTATTTTCTCAACTCACGATTTGAATATTGCCATTCAGGAAACCGACAAAATATGGCTAATGCTTAACGATAGTATAATTGAAGGAGCACCCGAAGACCTGATTCTGAACGAAACATTTAACCAGATTTTCGATAATTCAAAATTAAGTTTTGATAGAGTAAAAGGTGATTTCAGGATGAAACGAAAATATACTGAAAAGATAGGCTTGTTTGGTGAAGGTATTTATTATACCTGGACTAAGAAAGCTCTTGAACGCATGAACTTTACAGTAGAAAAGGGGAATGATTCAATTGAACATGTAGTTGTTGAGCAGAATAATGAAATTGTTATATGGAAACTTATTGATACGAATGAAATTCTTGAATTTAATTCTATTTACAACTTGTCGAATCATTTGAAAAACGGCAGAAACCCATAGTGAAACAAAAATAAAACCCGCCAACTAAAATGAACCTCAAAATGTGGGGTGCAGATTAAACCGGGCGGGTTTTATTTTTAATATTTACTCAGGAATATTACTCGTTTTCCTGTGTTGTAAAATCAATCTCGGAGATTTTCTTTTTCCCAAGTTCAATATTTAAAATATTTTCGACGGTTTCAGCTCCAATCCGTTTAGCAACTATTTTTTTATCCTTATCGAGCAGGTAAAGGGTAGGAGTACTGTACACATTATAGAAAAAGCGAAAATTAGTCAGGTTGTATGGATCCCAGCAATTAATCCAGTCAATATGATTTTCTTCAATATATTTCATCCATTCTGTTTTATCAGCCTGAGTATATACTGCAAGTACTTCAAACTCATTCCGGTCGAACTTATTGTAAATTTCCCAAACCTGTGGAACAACTTTTTTACAATGGCCACAATCAGGTTCCCAAAACATAAGCAATGTAAACTTTGCTTTTATTTCGCTTAACCGTGCATATTCTCCTGTAACAGTTTCCATTTTTAAATCCTGGGCAATACCCCCGATTAAGTTAAATTTAAGTTTTGCAACTTGTTCGCGAAGCTTAGTCAACGTTTCTTTATCAAGCCAGTTTACTTTTCCAGATAAATAGTAAGTTTCGGCAACATGTACAAAAACCTTGTCCATTCCCATGATGGTACTTTGCTGAAAAGTATTTATAAAATAGCGCATTACATATTGAAAAACTTCATCGTTTGCCGATGCTTTTTTGGCAACAATATCAATATATTTATTAATAGTATCGGGATTTTGTACAAGAACTTTTGTGAAGTAATATTCTATTTTATTATGCAATATGGGTGTTCTCAATAACCTGTTATCTGCAAGGTTAATATTATCGAAATAATGATTTTGATTGAAGTTGTATGAATGAAACCATTTAACGGAATCTTTATTCTGAATACTTTCAGGAACTTCAATTTCAGGTATTTCAATTCCTATCATTGCTTTAATTATCGATTCTAAAAGTGTCCCGGGGTTTTCGGTAATGAGTTTGTTCCACTCCTTTTTAACTTCCATGTCCAGGCCTTTTAATTGATCTTGTAATATCACTAATGTATCAGCATTCATATAGTTTTCTTTCATTTTTTGCTGAATAACCTGTGATTTCTCATTCATCGTGATCATATAATCCTGGTACGCTTTAAAAGCCGTATTTTCTTTGGAGCCTTTAACCTGCATTCTTTTTAATAAATCGTCTTTGTTGGATTCAATTGAGAATTCCTGGTCAGAACCAATTAATATTTCAAAATAATTTTTTGATGGCAATACAACCAGGTAAATTCCCTGAGGTAAAAGCGAATCTCCTTTAAAAACTCCTTCACCTTTAGTATCCAATTTTATGGTATCGTCCAGGTATTGTTTATTGCCATAGTGGTGTGCCAGGTAAATATCCGTATCGCTTAATCCGTTAATCTTTATATTGATGTTATGTTTTTGAGCTGTGGCCGTACAAGCTCCAAAAAGAATAGTGATAAATGCAAATACGATTGATTTTTTTATATTCATAATTGTATTTTTTTAATTCAACCAACAAATATATTTAATATTTTAAATACTTATTCACTGTTTCGTTTAATCTTAAACACGAACGATTCTAAAACGTTTTTAGTTCAATTATAATATTCTTATATGTTTATTTTAATCATATGATTATCTTTGTTCGCTTAAAAATAAAGTTTAATAATTTGTATGTTTTTATGAATATTGAAATGCAATTGAAGGATAAGGTTTTGGAAGCTGTTCAACATATTTATAGCCAGCAGGTTGATGAAAGTGCGATTCAAATCCAGAAAACAAGAAAAGATTTTGAAGGTGATTTTACCCTGGTTGTATTTCCATTGTTAAGGGTTTCAAAAAAACCACCTGAACAAACGGCTGAAGAAATTGGAAAATATCTGTGCGATAATATTCATGAAATTAGCGGGTATAATGTAATTAAAGGGTTTCTGAATCTTACTTTAAATAGTAGTTTCTGGGTTTTATTCTTGAATAATGTAGCAGGCAAAGAGCATTATGGATATATAACTGAAAAAGAAAATCCAAGTACTGTTCTGATTGAATATTCATCGCCAAATACAAACAAACCGTTACATCTTGGGCATATACGCAACAATTTGTTAGGATATGCAGTGGCAAATATAATCGCCTCGCAAGGCGATAAGGCTATAAAAGTTAATCTTGTAAACGATCGCGGAATACATATTTGCAAATCAATGCTGGCCTGGCAAAAGTGGGGCAATGGAATAACTCCCGAAAAAGCAGGTAAAAAAGGCGATCATTTGGTAGGTGATTTCTATGTTATGTTCGATAAGGAATATAAAATACAAATTGAAGAACTAATAGAAAAGGGACAAACTGAAGAAGAAGCAAAGAAAAATGCCCCACTAATTATTGAGGCACAGGATATGCTTCGAAAGTGGGAAGCAAAAGACTCTTCAACGATTGCCTTGTGGAAAGAAATGAACCATTGGGTTTTACGAGGTTTCGATGTTACCTATAAAAACCTGGGAATAGATTTTGATAAAGTATATTTCGAATCGGACACGTATAAGCTTGGAAAAGAAATTGTTCAGGAAGGATTAAAAAAGGGAGTTTTCTTTAAAAAAGACGATGGTTCGGTTTGGGTTGATTTAACCGATGAAGGACTCGATCAGAAATTACTTCTTCGTGCCGATGGTACATCTGTTTATATAACCCAGGATATTGGCACGGCCCACCAGCGTTTTGATGATTTTAAAGCAAATGAACTGATATATGTAGTTGGAAATGAGCAAAACTATCATTTTCAGGTATTAAAACTCATCATGCAAAAATTGGGATATTCATTCTCTGAATATTTATTTCATCTTTCGTATGGTATGGTTGAGTTGCCCGAAGGTAAAATGAAATCGCGCGAAGGAACAGTAGTTGATGCTGATGATTTAATGGAAGAAATGATTCGAACAGCCGAAGAAATGTCACGCGAATTAGGTAAGCTCGATGATTATGGCGAAAACGAGAAAAATCAAATAATAAGAACAATTGGACTTGGAGCATTAAAATATTTTATTCTCAAGGTTGATCCGAAAAAAAATATGACTTTTGACCCGAAAGAATCGATTGATTTTAATGGAAATACCGGTCCATTTATTCAATACAGCTATGCACGAATCCGATCGTTAATTAAAAAAGCTCAGGCAAAAGAAATTCAAATACCTGCTGAAATACCTTCAGTAATCGATATTAATATAAAAGAACTTCAGTTAATTAAACTCATTCATACTTATCCCGAGATTTTATACGAGGCATCTGAAAACCTAAGTCCTGCAATTGTTGCCAATTATATTTATGAAATGGCAAAGGAATACAATCAGTTTTATCATGAATACCCTATTCTTAGCGAAGAAAAAGCTGGTATCTCTGTTTTCAGGTTATTCCTTTCTTTACAAGTTGGGAAAATTATTCAATCAGGAATGAGTTTGCTCGGAATAGATGTTCCCGAACGCATGTAGTCCTGTTTATTATTGCTTGCAGGTAGTATTTTTTATTGTATTTTTGCACAAGTTAAAAATGGTTTTAATATATGTTTGAAAATTTATCGGAACGGCTGGAGAAGTCGTTTAAATTATTAAAAGGTGAAGGAAGAATTTCGGAAATAAATGTTGCCGAGACACTTAAAGAAGTTCGTCGCGCGTTACTCGATGCCGATGTAAACTATAAAATTGCCAAAACATTCACCGATACAGTTAAACAGAAAGCCCTGGGACAGAATGTACTTTCTGCTTTAAAACCAGGCCAGGTAATGGTTAAAATTGTTCATGATGAGCTTGTCGAACTCATGGGTGGGCAAACAATGGATATTAATCTTAAAGGTAATCCAACAGTAATATTAATTGCAGGTTTACAGGGTTCAGGTAAAACAACTTTTTCAGGAAAACTTGCAAAATACCTGAAATCTAAAAAACAAAAAAGCCCGTTGTTGGTAGCCTGCGACATATATCGCCCCGCGGCTATCGAACAGCTAAGAGTTTTAGGAGAGCAAATACAGGTTCCCGTATATACTGAAGAAGGAAGTAAAGATCCTGTTCAAATTGCAAAGAATGCAATAAAGCAAGCTAAAAAAGACGGACAAAACCTGGTAATTGTCGATACTGCCGGTCGTTTAGCCATTGATGAGCAAATGATGAACGAGATAGCGGCAATCAAAAAAGCAATCGAACCACAAGAGATTTTATTCGTTGTCGATTCTATGACAGGGCAGGATGCTGTAAATACGGCTAAGGAATTCAACGACAGGCTTGATTTCGACGGTGTTGTCCTTACGAAACTCGATGGTGATACCCGTGGTGGTGCTGCATTATCAATTCGTTCTGTTGTTAATAAACCACTAAAATTTGTTGGTACTGGCGAAAAACTTGATGCTATTGATGTATTCCACCCTGAACGTATGGCCGACCGTATTTTAGGCATGGGTGATATTGTATCATTGGTTGAACGTGCACAGGATCAGTATAATGTTGAAGAAGCAAGAAAATTAAGTAAAAAAATTGCCAAGAATCAGTTCGATTTCAACGATTTTATTTCACAGATTGAACAAATCAAGAAAATGGGTAATTTGAAAGATTTGGCGGGCATGATTCCCGGCATGGGCAAGATGATGAAAAATATTGATATCGACGATGATGCATTTAAAGGAATTGAAGCAATTATTCATTCTATGACACCCGAAGAAAGAAATAATCCTGAATTACTAAATGGAAGTCGCCGCAAAAGAATAGCAATGGGCAGTGGAACCGACATACAGGAAGTTAATCGACTGGTAAAACAATTCGACGAGACTAAAAAAATGATGAAAATGATGAAAGATGGTAAAGGTATGTCTGGTTTGATGAGTAAAATGAAAGGAATGAGATAATATTTTTTCCCTGAACAAAACAGTATTTTTCTGGTTTTCTCAATAAAAAGAATAATTATGAATCTTATCGACGGAAATAAAATTTCAGCAGAAGTTAAGGATGAAATAGCTTTAGAAGTAACACGAATGAAAGAACGTGGTGAAAAAGTTCCTCATCTGGCGGCTTTAATTGTTGGTCACGATGGTGCAAGCGAAACATACGTAGGTAACAAAGAAAAAGCATGCAAACAGGTTGGCTTCGATTCTACCGTTATACGTTTTGAAGAATCTGTTACTGAAAAAGAGATTCTTGAAAAAGTGAATGAGTTCAATAATAATCCCTCAATTGATGGATTTATTATTCAATTGCCTTTACCAAAGCACATTTCAGAGCAAAAAGTCATTGAAGCTATCGATCCCAGGAAAGATGTTGACGGGTTTCATCCGATAAATTTAGGAAGAATGGTAATTGGTTTGCCTGCTTATGTTTCAGCTACACCCGCGGGTATTATTGAATTATTTAAAAGATATAAAATAGAAACATCGGGTAAAAATGTTGTTGTAATTGGCCGTAGCAATATAGTTGGAAAGCCTATCAGTATTTTATTAAGTCAGAAAGCCAGTCCGGGCGATGCAACAGTAACTTTAACGCATAGCCGCACAAAAAACCTGAAAGAAGTGGTGTCCAGGGCTGATATTGTTATTGCTGCTTTGGGTAACCCCGAGTTTTTAACTGCCGATATGGTTAAAGATGGTGCTGTGGTTATTGATGTTGGTATAACCCGTGTAAAATCAGAAAAAACCAAGTCGGGTTGGAAATTAATTGGAGATGTTAAATTTGACGAGGTTTCACAAAAAGCTTCTTTTATAACTCCTGTACCTGGAGGTGTTGGGCTAATGACAATAGTTTCATTACTCCAGAATACTTTGAAAGCAGCTAAAGGTGAAATTTATCCAAAAAAATAATAGTGTTTTTATAAAAGTGAAAAAGGGACCTTTTACAGTCCCTTTTTCTTTGCAGATACATGATGCATTCTTTGAAGCAGAAGAATTGTTTAGGGGTTAAATTATCACAGAATTATTTTTGAAAAAGCAAAATAACGTCGTTGGTTTGTATGTCTGAAAACTGCGTTGTTAAATTGTCCGTGATTGTTTAGGATTCACTGATTCATAATATTATTACACCATTCCTGCAAATTATCAAAGAACTTTATAAATAAATTTTAGTTTTATTTTTAAGATACATTGAGAAGATGTAAGAAATAAAAAATAGGTTGCGTTAAGAATTAAAAAATTTGTTAAGAGTAGTAATTTCCCGTGTACTTGTTGTTAAAGAACAAGTTCCCCAATGCCCTGCCTTATAATTTCAAAATCATCATTTGTACAATTAACAACGGTTGAAGCTTCGTTTTTTCCATATCCTCCATCGATAACAAAATCAACCAGTTTTTCATATTTTTCATGTATCAATTCAGGATCGGTCATATAATCTAAAATCTCATCATCGTGGTGTAATGATGTTGTCATTATTGGATTTCCCAATTTTTCAACTATTTCGACAGCTATTTTATTATCGGGAATACGAATACCAACGGTTTTCTTTTTTTCTTTATAAAACCTCGGAACATTATTGTTTGCAGTAAGAATAAATGTAAACGGGCCGGGTAAATTGTGTTTTAAGATTTTAAAAGTAGCATTATTAATATGAGCAGTAAATTCAGAAACCTGGCTTAAACTCGAACAAATAAGAGAAAAGTTTTCTTTTAACGCATTTTTCCCTTTAAGCCGGACAATTTTATCGAATGCTTTCGGGCTGTTAATATCCCAGGCTAATCCATAAACCGTATCGGTAGGATAAACAATTAATCCATCCTTTTTAAGAGCTTCAATTACTTTTGAAATTTCTCTTGGATTGGGATTCTCGGGATGTATTTGTATAAGCATATTATTTTTTAATAAAACAAGATGCAAATGTAAGAAACAAAAGAGAAGAAGTATTTAAAACAGTCTGAAATTTACAATTTCCGATTTTTTTTAATTAAAAAAGTTGTTTCAAAAGGGTAAAACTCCTGAAACAACTTGCAAATGAAACAACTATTTTTTTACCCGTTTACTTTTTTGTAATCAGCTAAGAATTTTTCCAAACCAATGTCAGTAAGTGGGTGATTTAATAATCCTAATATTGCACTAAGCGGGCAGGTAGCTACATCTGCACCTGCTTCCATACACTGAATAATGTGCATGGTATGACGAATAGATGCTGCCAGAACCTGAGTTTCGAAACCATAGAAATTGTACATATCAACAATCTGGGCAATTAATGCAACACCATCAGTTGAAATATCATCTAAACGTCCAATAAATGGAGATACATATGTTGCACCTGCTTTTGCCGCCAGTAATGCCTGGCCTGCAGAAAACACCAATGTGCAGTTTGTTCTAATTCCTTTGCCGGTTAAATACTTTATTGCTTTAATTCCATCTTTTGTCATAGGAACTTTAACAACAATTTGTGGATGCAATGCAGCAAGTTTCTCACCTTCTTTTATCATTCCTGCATAATCTGTTGATATTACTTCAGCACTAACATCGCCATCAACTATTTCGCAAATGGCCTTATAATGATTGATAATGTTTTGTTCGCCTTTTATTCCTTCTTTAGCCATTAATGATGGATTGGTTGTTACACCATCGAGTACTCCTAAATCCTGGGCTTCCCTGATTTGGTCGAGATTAGCTGTATCAATAAAAAATTTCATAATGTATTTTGATGTTTAATTAATAATCAGATTCAGATGCGAAAATAATTCAATTTTTCGAGTATAAAAACCAATATGTAAATGTTTAAGATATCGGGATATTTTCCTTTTTAAGATTTTCGTAAATACCATATTTCCTGCAATACCTGTAAAGCCAGCTATATTCAATTTCGATATTTAAATTTTCTTTAATTTTTTTTTGAAGTTGTTCAATCGTTTTTACACTTTTTGCTGATGCAATTCGCTTAATTTTACTTTTGTATGGAGTAAGTTTCGATTTTCGTCGTTGTGAATATTTATAATGTAATAATCCTTCTGTTCCCCGGTTTAAATAAATTTTTGTCCAGTCGGCAATTGAATCTTCATGGATTTTTAAAAGCCGGGTTATATTTTCGTTTTTCTGGCCTTCGTTTTTTAACAGGATGCAATATGCCCGTTTCAGAATATTCTTATGTTTCTGATTTTCACGAACTATTCTTTTTAATTCGAATTCTTCGCTATCTGAAAGGTTTATCCTGTAACTCATTTTTTTAATAGATAGAATGTATAAATACATTTTGAAAAAATACTGTTTAAAAACGAACCTGGCACAAATTCTTATCCCGGGCAAAGCGAAGAATCAAAAATAACACTAAATAATGATTCTTTATTTTGCTCAGGACGACTTTAAATAATTTTTTTAAACAGTATCTGGAAAACTAAAAAATAAAGGATCGTATTCCAATCCCAAAATAGATTTCATTACCCGAAAGAGAATTATCACCTAATGTGGTTCTGGAGAAATAAGTAATCCTGGTATTTAAAGCTACCGCTTTTGATAACATAAACATAACTCCAAGACTGGTAGATGAGTTTATTCCTTTTGAATCACCTTCATAATCTGTTGATGTATCTTTATAGGAATAAAAATCTACAAAAATGGATTCACTTATAAAAGGATATACTTTTTGATCTCTGTGCCCGGCTATACAATACATGAAAGTAGGGCCAACACCTACAGTATTATTGCTGTATTCGCCAGACTTATAATATGAATATTGAAATTCTGCTCCAATAGCAAATGATGGAGCAACAAAAAATAAAAAATCAGGATTAAAATTAAATGACATATTCCTGTCACCATCTGTGTTTTCGTACAATTCACCACCACTCGAATAAAAGCTAATACCTCCGCCTAAAGATAAACTTCCTCTGTCGGTGGCAAATTCAGGTTGTGAATAAACACTGTTAATAAGCAATACCATAAGAAACAAAAAAAATAGTTTTTTCATGACTTTAATTTTTAGGGTTAACGAGTAAAATTACAAAGGATAGTTTTAAAAACCAAAAGAGCATAAAAAAGCCGGGCAAGCTACTTACATCGCTCCGCTACAACCGTTTACCCTTGCTTCCTTCCGAACCTGGGGGAGTTCAACGGGAGCTGGTCGTATAAGACTTACCCGGGGGCACAAAAATAGCAATAAATTGATTCTTTTCAAATAAATAATTTATAATTTCTAAAAAAACGGATATATTTGTTTCTACCTTAACTAAAAATTATATTCTATGAACGAAAAATCTACATTCTGGAAAACAAGTATTACAAACGGGGCAATTTTAGGTATTGCTTTAATTATTTACTCTGTTCTTTTATTTATTTTCGATTTAAGTATGAACAAGAGCCTTGGTTATATTAATTACGTGATTCTTTTAGCCGGGTTAATCTGGTTTACAAAATCATATCGTGATAATAACATGGGTGGAATAATTTCTTATGGACAAGCACTGGGTTTTGGAACTATGGTTGTAGTTTTTGCTGCATTAATTTCTGGTATTTATGGTTATATTTTTATGAAATTTATCGATCCTTCAATAATTGATAAAATAATTGCATTAGGTGAAGAAGAGATGTTAAAAAGAGGAATGTCTGATGAACAAATTGAAATGGCTCAATCTATGCAAAAGAATTTTATGAATCCAGGATTTATAAATATTATGGGTTTTGTAGTTACTTCAATCTGGGGATTTGTATTAGCTTTAATAACTTCCGCGTTTATTAAAAAAGAGGGCGACCCTTTTAAAACCGCAATGCAAGAAACTGGAGAATAATAAATAAGGGAGAATTCTTTCTCCTGTTTAATTTTAAAAATATGGATATCTCGGTTGTAATACCTTTATATAACGAAGAAGAATCGCTTCCCGAGTTGGTTGAATGGATTGATCGCGTGATGAAAGACAACAACTTTTCATACGAGGTCATTTTGGTTGACGACGGAAGCTCGGATCATTCGTGGAAGATAATAAGCCAACTAGGTGAAAAGAATAAAAACATCAAAGGAATAAAATTTCGCAGGAATTATGGTAAGTCAGCTGCTTTACATACAGGATTTAGCGAAACAAAAGGTAACGTGATTATTACCATGGATGCCGATTTACAGGATAGCCCTGATGAAATTCCTGAATTATACCGAATGATTCAATCAGAAGGATACGACCTTGTTTCCGGGTGGAAAAAGAAACGATACGATCCAATCAGTAAAACCATACCGAGTAAATTATTTAACCGAACAGCCCGTGCATTAACCGGAATAAAACTACATGATTTTAATTGCGGGCTTAAAGCATACAAAAACGAAGTGGTTAAAAATATTGAAGTGTATGGCGAAATGCACCGTTATATTCCCGTGATAGCTAAAAAGGCCGGTTATAAAAAGATTGGTGAAAAAGTGGTTCAACATCAGGAGAGAAAATACGGAGTTACCAAATTTGGTATCGATCGTTTTGTTAAAGGATATCTCGATTTATTATCGATCACGTTTATTACCAAATTTGGGCAAAGGCCTATGCATTTATTTGGTACCCTGGGTACTTTGATGTTTATTGTTGGTTTTTTATCTGCCGCATGGCTGGGAGCAAAAAAGATATATTTTATTTCTAAAGGTGTTCCTGCTGATTTGGTTACAAAGAGTCCCTACTTTTTTTTGGCACTTACATCAATGATTATAGGCACTCAATTATTTTTAACTGGTTTTCTTGGAGAAATGATTTCCAGGAGTTCCAGTAACAGGAATAATTATCTTATTGAGGGGAAAAATAATTTGTAAATATTATAAGCTTTCCGCAAACTGAATTAATGATTTAGCAAGATGATCCCACGATAGCTCGTTTTTTAGGCGGGCTATATTCTTTTTAAATGAAATTTGGTCTTTAATCGCGAAGAACTCGATAATTTTTTCAGCAAGTTTTTCTGCATCAGGCTGTTCAACTATCAAGCCGGTATCTTTATCGCTGATAGTTTCACGTAATCCTCCGACATCTGTTGCTATTATTGGCAAATCAAAATGAAAGGAAATATAGGTTATTCCACTTTGTGTAGCCGATTTGTAGGGCAGGATGCAAACATCGGCAGCAGAGAAAAACAGGGGTACTTTATCATCGGGAATATAATCGACAAAAAGGCCTATATTTTCTTTATTGGGCAGGCTGTTAATCTGCTCCTGGTACCTGGTAAAACTACCATAAACCTCACCAGCAATAATTAAATAATACTCAGGGCTGAGTTTTCTAAAGCTGTCGATTAAAATGTCAAGCCCTTTGTAGTCGCGGATAAAACCAAAAAATAACAATACTTTTTTATTCTCAGGTATCCCCAGTATTTTTTGAGCTTTTAGTTTATCTGTTATCTGGTCAAAATGATTATAAATTGGATGCAAATGCTTTATATATTTAGATACTGGTTTTAATAAAAGCAGGTCTTTTTCTACAGATTCACTCATTACAACAAAGCCATCGTTTTGTTTCAGGAAAAAAGATGTAAAAGGTTTATCAAAGAAATGTTTTTCGTGAGAAATTACATTATCTAAGATTGTAATAACCTTTGTATTCTCAGGCATTTTTTTTGCGACAAGTCCCAGTGATGGGCCAAAGAACGACATCCAGTATTTCATTATTAAAATATCAGGATTCCATTGTTTTATTTCGTGCGCTGTTTTAAAGTAAGTTAATGGATTAATCGTGTTTAATACGGGTAAACTATTAATAATATCTGCTTTATCTCCCTGCTGTACATATTGGGTCTTACCAGGGAACAATAATTTTGGATATTGCGTGGTAAAAGTAAATGCTTTTACTTCATGTTCTTTTTCAAGTGCCCTGTATAACGATGCATTAAATTGTGCTATACCACCTCTGAAAGGATAAAATGTGGAGAGATATGCAATTTTCATGAAGTATATTTTGATTTAAAATTTTTCCTTATACAGGGTTAAGATTTCACGAAGCACTATATCCGTTTTCAGGTCTTTCATACAATGATTTTCTCTTTTACAGGTATTTCCATAATAACAATCACATCCTGTTGGTGGTTCAACAATTACTCCATTATTGTACAATTCGAATTCGTGCCTGTTAAAAATGTTATTAAATAAAACCAGTGGTTTTCTGAGGGCAATGGCAATATGCATCATCATGGTTACCAGTGAAATAATCATATCGCAATTCGATGTTAACGCGATAAACTCTTCTAATGAAAAATATCCGGGGTAGTATGCACCCGTTTTAGCAGATAATTGTTTGTTTCGTTCATCTTCATCCTGTCCGCCCAGTAAAACAGGGTAAAAATTATTATCATTCAGTTTCCCAATTAGTTCTATCCAGTATTCATCAGGCCATAAACGTGTTTGCCAGCGAGTGCCACAGCCCGTATTCATTCCAATAATTATCTTGTTTTCTGCATTCTTTCGTAAAGACTCCCATTTCCCGGCAAGATTCATATTTAAATTTATCAGGTAAGGTTCTTTATTGAACTTTAAGTGACAAATTTCGAAGATTTCCTCAGGATAACTTTTCGTGTTTTTCTTTGAGATATTATCAAAAATGCCTGTAATTAATTTATTCTCTGCATTTGGAGTAGCAACATCAATGTGATTATCGTGCCATATAAATCCATATTTTTCGGTTGCTTTAACTTCGCTGAGTAATATACAAGCTTCTGTATCTTTATCAAGATTTATGGCAATGTCGTATCTCTTGTTTTTAATTTTATAAATGGAACGGAACTCAAACCGGTGAATCTCATTAATTAAATCGGGAGGTAAAATTTGCGGGGTATCGGTTACCCATGTAATATGGCATTCGGGGTACAGTTCGCGATATTTTACAACAAGAGGTGTTGTTCGGATAACATCACCCATTGCGCCTAACTTTATTATTAGAATTTTTTTATCGAAGATTTTATATTCATCACAGGTATCGCAGTTTTTATCTCTCAATTTATTAGGCTTACAAGGTATTTCTCCCTTAAAGAATTTACAATCAAATTTGATTTTCTTAATCATAAAAGGTTTGTTTTGCAGAATACGAATAAAATAACATTTTTAATTTGCCACGATAAAAATAGATATAATTTGTATAATATTTATCATTAAGCATAATGTTCGGGTAGCTTTTAGCTTTAAAATAACTTTTCTGTCGATTGGAAATGTCATTTCATCCTCTTCGATGTCTTTAATTTTTTGCCACCTAAATGAAATGTTCCCATTTTTCATTTCAGTGAAATCGAAAGGCTTTGTTGATATCTTGAAATTTATTGGTTCAATAAACCGGGTTAAGTAATAAATGCTTATAAGTTGATGGCCTTCGAAGAAATACGCGGGTTGAAAATAATCTGTAGTGTAAAAATGGTTTATAATTTCAATTTTCTGATTCATCTCTTCCCAGGCTTCACGCTTTAAACAATCAATAGGGCCTTCTCCATAGTTCATTCCTCCACCCGGGAATTTAGTCATTTTTGTATCAAGCATAAATTCATCACTAAGCAGGACTTCATCAGTCTGGTTAATAAAAATTCCATAAACACGAATAATAAATTTGTTTGTTTTTGGTTCCATATCAACAATTATTTCTTATAAATTCGAGTATTTCATTTTTTCTGTCAGAATGAAACCAGGCAATTTCTTTATCACGGCCAAACCACGAGATTTGTCTTTTGGCATAATGGCGTGAATTTTGTTTTATTAATTCAATGGCTTTTTCAAGAGTACTTGAACCATCAAAATAGTCAAACAGTTCTTTGTAACCAACCGTATTTAATGAATTCAGGAGCCTGTCTTTATAAAATATGCGGGCTTCATCAATCAGTCCATCATCAATCATTTGATCAACCCTCAGGTTGATGCGTTCATATAATTCATTCCTGTTGCGTTGCAATCCTATTTTTACAATTTTAAAATCCCGTGTTCTTCGCGGCTTGGTCAAAAATGTTGAATAAGGTTTCCCTGTTTGCAAAGTAACTTCCAATGCTTTTAAAATTCGTTTAGGGTTTCTTATGTCAGCTTCTTTGTAATAATCGGGATCAAGCATTTTAAGGTGCATGCGCAAACTCTCGATACCTTCTTTATTCAACCTGTTTATTAATTCAGCGCGGAGTTCCTGATCTATAGTTGGTAAATCATCAATTCCTTTACAAACAGCATCGATATATAAACCAGAACCTCCTGTCATTATAACGGTTTCATTTTTCAGGAATAGTTTGTCAAGCAACTCCAGCACTTCAACCTCGAACATACTCGCGTTGTAATAATCGTAAATGGATTTGTTGCCAATAAAATGATGTTTTACTTTATTTAATTGAATGTTGGTTGGAACAGCTGTGCCAATCTTGAGTTCTTTATATATCTGGCGCGAGTCGCACGATATTATTTCAGTATTTAGTTCTTGTGCAATTTCAATACTCAAATCGGTTTTGCCAATACCGGTAGGGCCTATAATTACAATTAATTTTTTCATTAAATGCATTAATTATAAATTAAGCAAGAACTCAACAATATCTACATTGTCGGCATAATCCCATAATTCGGGTTGTTGTGCTTTCCCAAAAGGAATGGCATTTTTTATTTGATTCGATTCAGAAACAATGCATTGTATTTGATTTTTATTTAATTGAATAAATTCATTTACATGATTTAAATTTTTATAGTACTCAAAGTAAATAACCCCGATAGGTGAAGCCATTTGAATATCTTCCTTTAATAAAATAAAACCATTGTCTAGATGACTAATTTGGTTCATTAAGAAAACCGACCTGTTGTAATCGTAGTTATTGGCATATTTGTTATGATTATACAAGTGCTGATAATGCTTTATGTTTTCGAAAAATAAATCGAACGGGTAACCTTCAGGTACAAATAGTTTGGAAACATTTCTGCAACCTAAGCCAAAATATTGAAAAATGTCATCAGCCAGAAATTTCAGTTGGTTGTTGTTTTCATTCCCTGTTAATACAGCTGTTGAGTTCCTGTTTCTTCGGATAATATGTGGATATTTTCCAAAATAATACTCGAAATAACGCGAAGTATTATTACTTCCTGTAGCAATTATGGCGTCAAAATTTTTTAATTGGTTCTCTTCGAAGAATATCAATTTCCCGAACTCTTTATTGTCATTTTTCAGAAAATCGGATATAAATTGCATTAAACGGTTGTCTTTTGATGATAATTTAGCAATAAAAATATTCCCGCTGATTAAAACAGAAATTAAATCGTGAAACCCGACTAAAGGTAAGTTGCCGGCAGTAACAACTCCAATTTTTTTGGAATTTGTTTTTTTAGCTAATTCAGGATAAGCAGAAAGCCATTTTTTTATGTTTTTATCTGTTAATGAATTGCCTATAGCAGATATGGCCTGGCGAATATTTTGTTCGGTAAACCAGGGATTATAAATATGATCATTTTGAACAATATGTGTAAGCTTTTCTGAAAATGGAGAATCGGTAATTTTATTTTCGGAAAAATCTCTTAAAAACTTACCCAGTCGTGCAAAGGATTCTATTCGTTCGGTTAATTCCATAAAGAATAATTATTCACTTTATAAAATAAAAAAATGGATGACTTATAATAGCCATCCAAAGGTATATAAATTTTAATAAAAAGCTTATCTTATAATGATTCCCATGGGAATTGAGTAAACAAAGCACTTAGTGCAACACCAACAACAAGTACGTAAATAATTACAATTACCAGGTATAAAGCAGATAAAACTGTTCCGATAATTGCACAAACCCTGCCCGCGTTTAAATTTTTGTAAGAACTCAGAGTATAAGCATCGGGATTTTCGCTGTAAGCAATTTTTGCTTTTGATGATAATACTAACGCAATAATACCCATTGCAAGAGCAAAAAGCCCATAACACCAGCATAATGCAATAGATAAAATTCCAAGAACTAAAACTGCTGTTGAGTTAGGTAATGTTTGCTGAATTCCCGTGTTCATTTGTTGACTTCCAGAAGTATTTTCCATACGATTTGATATTAATGGGTTAATAATTTATAAATATAGTTTAAAACAACGATTGATGCATTAAAAATAAATAAATATTTTAATGCTGTAGCCCCGTTTTTAAATTTAAAAATTAAGTGTAATGCTAAAAGGATAATCAATATTAGTGTGGGTATTAGGGCAGGATATAAGATAATGCTTTCCCCGAAATTCCCTTTAAGTAACTCGATAAATGAACGCTGCATTCCGCATCCGGGGCATTCAATTCCTAGATATTTCCTGTAAAAGCAACTTTGCTGATGTGTTTCAAGCCAATGAATTATATTGTCACGCATTCCCGGGCAAATTAATTACCTGCAAAAGTAATATTTTTTAAAATATAACCCGGGGAGAGTTAATTTAGATTTTTGGGTAGAATGAAGCCATATCTTATTATTATTTAACATGTGTTATTCTTTTGAAAATAAAATAGATACATAATCTACAACTTCGCTCGAAGGAATTATTTCGCCGGAATGCCCAATTCGTAAAATATCAACCAGGGGTTTTTCTGTAACTAATTTTGAATATTCTATTAATGTCATTATGGGCCCATAGCCACAAACCGAAATATCTTTTTCACGAACTACCTGCTCAATGGCCGATGAGTTTTGAGCCAGAATCTGTTCAATTACATATAAATCCTGTTTTTTTCCTTGTTCTGGTGTTAGAAAATGTGAAAAATCGGATGATGCAATGATTAAAATTTTTCTGCCCAAATCAGTCATCGTTTTTACGATCTTCGCGGCTAATAGCTTTGCATTTTTCTGGCTCTGGTTCGACATGGTTATGGGTACAATTTTGAATGGATAATCCAGGAATAGTTGTAGCAATGGAATCATTACCTCACCTGAATGCTCATATTTTTGTTCAATGTCTGATACAGAAATACTAAGCTTATTCCCAAATTCTATGTCTAATTCAACTTGCCCGAGTGGTGTTTCCCAAATATCATGAGAGTCGAATGCTGTTTCGTGCCCTAATCCGGAATGATTCGGATTTATAATTACTATTGTATCAAAAACCTGTTTCGATTGTTTTAAAATTTCGAAAAAATGAACAGCCTGGTATGCAGAAAACATATATCCTGCATGAGGAACAACTCCTCCAAGTATTTTTTTCTTGGTATGTTCGATGTGAATTTTGGGGAATTCTTTTTTCAGAATGGACGAAACCTGTTTTTTCAAGCTTTCTGCATCATCCGGATAAAATTTGCCTGCAACAACCGGCCTTCTGATTTTTACCATGATTTTTATTTGAAGTAATTAAAAATTTTTTGATTGCATTTTCGACAATTCCCATCTTTACCAATTCCCAAAATACTGGTTAAATAACCACTACGCTTAATTAATAACACATTGCACGAACTGCAATAGGTATTATTTCCTTCAGGTAATAATACATTCCCAAGATAAACATAATCCAGGTATTTTTTTGCAATTTCATTTAACTCAACCATTTTATCTATTGAGGTAGATTCAGTTTCCATTTTGTAAGCAGGGTGGTATCGCGAAATATGTAAAACTGTATTTTTCCCAAGCTCATTTGAAATCCATGAGCACATCTGTTCAAATTCTTTTGGATTATCATTTAGAGTTGGTATAACCAGATTCGTAATTTCAAGATGTTTCCCTGCTTTTATAATGCTTTTGAGGGTTTCTTTTACAGGTTCGAGTGTTGATTTTGTATATTTCTTAAAAAAATCAATATTGAATGATTTTAAATCAACGCTGTAAGCATCTATGTAAGAATGTAATTCGGTTAATGGATATGGATTGATATACCCATTTGTAACCATTACATTTTTTAAACCTGCAGATTTTATAAGTTTGGCTGTTTCGAGCATGAACTCAAAAAAAACTGTAGGTTCATTGTAGGTATAAGCAAGCCCGATATTATTTTTTCCTGATAAAGCTAATTCTAAAATCTGTTGAGAAGAATAATTACCATGTTCTTCACTATATTTATCAGCTGCAACCTGCGAAATTTGCCAGTTTTGGCAAAACTGGCATTGCAGGTTACACCCCAGGCTCCCCATGGATAAGATTACTTTTCCCGGGTAAAAATGATAAAGTGGTTTTTTTTCAATGGGGTCGAAGCCTATGGATGAAACTACACCATAGTTTTCAGAAAATAAAGTCCCCCCTTTATTTATTCTGACTTTACAAATACCTGCATTCTCAGGAGAAATTGTACACATGTGAGGGCATAGTTCGCATTGTACATTATTGTTTGCTGATTTTTTATAATACAGTGATTCCATCATTTTATTTCAAAGCTAACGAAGTTCGATAATGGAATGTTTTCAAGATATAAATCATTAACCTGTGCCCACGATGGCCCCATTCTGCACCATTCTGTAAAATGATCCAGAATTTCCGGTTCGCCTTCAATTTCAATATAAACAGAACCATCCGTTTTGTTTCGGATAAATCCTTTTAATCCCAGTTCGTTTGCTTTTTTTAAAGCGCTGTATCTAAATCCAACACCTTGAACTTTACCGGAAACAATTATCATTACTGCTTTTTTCATATCAATTAGTTAATCGTACCGGGTTACTTTAAAACTAAAAACTTCAAGCTCCGGAGCATCTTTTTCTTTTATCCCGGCTTGTTTTTTAGCAATCTCTATTTGTTTCTCAACAGTTTTTATGTTTTTTAAGTTGGGTAAAACGAAACCAACTTTTCCCTTTTCATTTTTAATCACGATACCATGTTTTAATGGTTTTATTTCATTTAAGTCTTGAATCCTTTGTGGTTCGGAAAGTATGTCAACATATACTTTTATTTCATTTAATGTATTTTTTGTAATGTGTTTGTTTTTTTTATCATTTAATAAATGGATAGTGTTTGAAACAATTTCTTCATATAAAGTTTTGTTTTCTGGGTAAACATTACCAAAACTTGCCAATAAATTATCTTGTAAATCAACAACCGATATTACACAAGCCAGGTTTAGTTTTAAATCGGGAGTTATTTTATCATCATCCATTTTTCTTATTTGGCCGGTAGTTTTATAAAACAATATTAATTCGAATGCAATTTTTGCATAAGATGTTTTTGGTGTGTACATGAGAAATGGTTTTATGTAATATGTATTTCGTTAAGTGATATGGAAATAACAGTCCATAGGGTAAGAGATAGAAAGGATATTTAGTTTGTAACAACAAAATGGTTTAATATTTAAATATTTCAGTAAATAGTAAATTTACAAATTTCATTTTATAACTTCAATCTTAAATTTATATATTTCAGTAAAAAGGGAAGTAATAAAAAAGGTGATTCAAAATAGTTTATTTTTGTTAAGTATTATTATTTTTGATTTATAAGAACAGGTTATGTTTTCAGCAGGATTATTTTTTGAAAATTTACGTATATCAATAAAATCAATTCGTTCGAACTTATTACGAACCATACTTACTGTATTTATTATTGCTTTTGGAATAATGGCGCTCGTGGGTATATTAACCGCGATAGAATCAATAAAAAGCTCTATCAGCAATCAGTTTACAAGTATGGGAGCTAATACATTCTCGATAGTTAATCGCGATAACAGGGTTCGTATTGGAGGCGATTCAAGGCCTAATCGTTATAGAAGCATAGAATTCAGGGAAGCCATGTCTTTTAAAGAAGATTTTAATTTCCCTGCTGTAGTTTCTATTTCAACATTTGCTTCAGAATTAGCCACTGTAAAATATAAGTCGGAAAAAACAAATCCAAATATTACTGTTATAGGTTCTGACGAAAACTACATGTTAACATCAGGTAGTGAAATTGATAAAGGAAGAAACTTTTCAATTAACGAGATTACATCTAACGCGCATGTTGCAATTATTGGGCCCGAACTGGTCAAAGATGTTTTTGCAAAAAATGAAGATCCTTTAGAAAAAATAATAAGTATTGGATCGGGAAAGTATAAGGTTATTGGTGTACTAAAAGCGAAAGGATCGAGCTTCGGTTCAGCCGGTGATGATGTTTGTATTTTACCTATTACCAATGTGCGCCAGTATTTTTCGCGTCCAAACATGAATTTCCGGATATCTGTTTTACCGCAATCACCTACCCTGTTAAAAGCAGGTGTAAACGAAGCCGAAGGAATTTTCAGGGTTATTCGCAAATTACGCAGCTTCGAAGAGAGTAATTTTTCTGTTGAAACCAGTGATAATCTTGCAAATCTCCTGATTAAAAATATACGTTATGTAACCCTTGCAGCTACAATAATTGGAATTATTACTCTTTTTGGCGCTGCTATTGGCCTGATGAATATTATGCTTGTATCCGTTACTGAACGTACACGCGAAATAGGTATAAGGAAAGCAATTGGAGCAAAATCATCTTTAATCAGGCGCCAGTTCCTTTACGAATCGGTCTTGATTGGACAACTTGGAGGTTTTTTTGGAATTATTTTAGGAATTTTAATTGGAAATTTAGTATCTTTATTAACTGGTGGTGTATTTATTATACCATGGTTGTGGATAATTGGCGGCGTTGTTTTATGCTTTTTTGTCGGCCTTTTTTCAGGATTAATACCCGCGATTAAAGCTTCAAAACTCGATCCGATTATTTCTCTCAGATATGAATAAGTTGTTTCAGTTTTTTTTTATATATTAGCCCTATGATAAAAGACTTCGTTTTAGAAAAAACTGTTAAAACCCCTTACGTTAATTGCGACAGTAAGTCTGGCGTTATAAAAATTATTGGACGTTCGATTCCTGAAAACCCTGAAGAGTTTTATCTTTCAATTTTTGACTGGATTGATAAATATTTTGAAAATCCTCAAAAAGAAACTACGGTTAATGTTCAGCTTGAGTATATTAATAGTGGTTCGTCGAAATTTATCATGGAATTATTCCAACGGCTTCAGGATTATCACGATAAAGGTTTTTTATCAAAAATTAATTGGTATTACGAAGAAGACGATGAAGCTGTTCTGGAATTAGGTAAGCATTATCAATCGATGATTAATATCCCGTTTAAGCTTATAGAGATTTATTAGAAATTTTTATATAAATAAAAAACCCTAAATTCTGATTTTAGGGTTTTTTTGTTTTATACAGATTAAAAGAGTTTCTCAGCTAAATCAACTACCCTGCACGAATAACCCCACTCATTGTCGTACCACGAAATTATTTTTACCGTTTTACCAATAACCATGGTTCCAAGAGCATCGAAAATTGATGAATGTGGATTATGGATAATATCAACAGAAACGATAGGATCTTCAGTATATTCAAGTATTCCTTTCATAGGACCTTCGGCGGCCTGTTTCATTGCTGCATTTATTTCTTCAATGGTTACTTCTTTTTTCAGGTTTGCTACAAGGTCAATCATTGAGCCGGTTGGAGTAGGAACACGAACAGCTATGCCGTCGAGTTTTCCTTTAAGTTCAGGTATTATTTTACCTACTGCTGAGGCGGCACCGGTTGTTGTTGGAATTTGTGAAACAGCTGCAGAACGTGCCCTGCGCAAATCAGAATGCGGAGCATCGAGAATCATCTGATCGTTGGTATAAGAATGAATGGTTGTCATAAAACCGTTTTCAATACCGAATTTATCGTTAAGAACCTTAACAACAGGGGCAAGGCAATTGGTTGTACACGATGCATTTGAAACGCATTGGTCTTCTTTGCGTAGTTTTTCATCATTTACACCAAGCACAATCATGTTATCGATTTGATCTTTGGCAGGTACTGTAAGAATAACCTTTTTAGCTCCATTTTTTATATGATCGCCATAACCTCCTTTTTCACTTTCTTTTTTCCTGAAAATACCTGTTGATTCTATTACAAGATCGGGAGTTATTTTCCAGGGTATTTTTGAAGGGCTTCGTTCTGCACTTACAGGGATTTTTTGCCCGTTAACAATAATACTATCGTTATCGAAAGTAACTGTACCGTTAAATCTTCCCTGTGTTGAATCGTATTTAAGTAAATGAGCAAGTGTTTTGGTATCAGTTAAATCATTTATGCCAACGATTTCAATGTTTTCGCGTTCTAAAGCAATTTTGAAAACATTTCGGCCTATTCTGCCAAAACCATTAATTGCAATTTTTATTTTTGACATAATATTATTATTTGTTAGGTGAATAAAATTATTTAAAACAAAATTAGGTATAAATCATAAATTCTTCAAGTAATTAAGCTGAATTACTCTATATGTTTTATAACTTGTACTTACCAGGGTTATTTTATCTTTAAATTACATCCAGTTAAGCAAGTTGATTTTTTTCTTATGTCGCCTAAGATAGTCGGGAGAGATTTGCTGGGCATTTGTAATTTTACCTATCCGGTAACAAACAAATAATGTGAAGAAATATTGTTGATTATCGTCAACAGCCATAATATCGAGATTTTTTAAATAAGCCTGTAATAAAATACCTGCTTCAATAGCGTGGACAGTAGTTTCTTTTTGACTAAACTCAAAATTAAAACCTGTTTTAAAAAATAAGCCTGGAATAAGTTTAATTTCATCAAATCCTTTAAAGAATGATGATTTCCCATTAATATCATCCGATGTATGTATTGTCGGGTTAAATTTTTCTTCTTTTATTGTATAAGTACTGTCGTTTAACCGGTAAAGTATTTCGTAATAAATAGGTTTCTGTATAACAACGGATGGGCCAACAGAATAGAAATAACGAACAGCTACTGCTCCTGCGTCTGGTTTCCTGAATAATTCGTTTTGTTTTCCGTACCCGAAACGTAAATCAAAGATGTTGTTTTGCTTTCCAAAAACAAACGATTCTGAAGAAAAAATTGATGAATTCGATGAGGATATTTCTTTAGAATGTTTTATAATTGAGAAATCCAGTTCGTAAATTCGTTTTTCAAAAACATTTATTCGGCTGCCATACCTGTAACCCAATCCCCATCCATTCGAATTTAAATTTAGGGCTATTGTTTTTTCGTTTCGGTAAAAGATTTTTGGCATATCTTCAGGCAAATTCTGAGATAATCCAAATAGCGATTGAATAAAAAAAAGTACAAAAAAAAATGTAAATTTTTGCATAAAATAAAATCCGTCTCAAATGTAAAGTTAATTCATTTGAGACAGATAAATGTAAGTACCCGGATTATAAATATTTTAAAAACAGGAGTATTTACTAAACATTACTGGTTTGTTCGGTTTTTGCCTGGCTATAAGCCGGACAATCTTTAGTTTTACATGAACTCATTACCGATAATACAAATAATGCCAACAACATTGCAATTGCTATTCTTTTCATATTTAACAAATTAAGATGATTATTTATTCTCATTTTCATTCTTGATCCATTCTCAAAGCTACTAAAAAAACAATTATTGGAAAACAATATTTAAATTTATTTAAAATATGAATTGTTTTATTTTAATTGTTCAATCACTTTATCTATACATTAATTGGAATTGTTTGTTTCCAAAATTTGACGAACTTTAGTTTTGTTTACATAAAAACAGGATTTGCTTAGTTCAAGTTTCAAATTTTAACTAAAGATAATATATTAAGTTGCTAAAATCAATTTTCAAATTATTAAAGCTTATTAATTATGAATGAAGTGAGAATACAAATGAAAATGCACCTTCTGGTACAATTTACCAAAAGGTGCAAATACATGTATATTTTAAACTAATTTAAAACAGGCAACCTTCCCGGGGTATAAGGTGCTTTTGCTTGTTCCAGTTTTGTTTCAAGATTTTTTATGTCAACTAACGCAATTTTTTCGAGTTGTTTAACCAGTGAAGGGAGTTCTTCGTTAATTATTTCATAGGCTTTTTTACTTGTATTTGTAATTGCTGATGTTGTATTTATTTGTGCTTCGATAATATAATACAGTCTTTGACTTAAAGGTACCTGCTGAGGCGGGATTTCCTCGTCGCTTGCTTTTGCTGATAAACCTTCAAAATTGAATAGTATATTGTTAAGTTCTTTTTCAATCTTAACAGCTTCGCTCATTAAGTCGTTGCCTGCTTCAGGAGTATTTACAATAGCCTGTTTCAGGTAGGCCATTTTTTCTATTAATTCTTTGTTAAAATCAATAGTTCCTGCCATAACTCTTGTTGTTTCGGCTACTTTTCTCTGGAATTCAACCATTTCTTTTCTGTCAGGGGCAGGTAAAGATGTGTTGTTTATTGATTTTGCTTCAAACTCTTTAGCAGGAACCAATTCTTTAAATTCACCCTTTGAATACATGCCTAATGAAACATTGTATTTCCCGGGCATTACCATCCAAAAGCCTCTGTCCTCTTTTATAGGATTGAATTTTTTATCATTTAATTGAAGGGTAAAAGTATTGGAATATTGTAAATCCCAGGTTATTCGATTAACTCCTTTTGATGCTGATTTTGTAAGTTTTCGAATAACATTGCCCTGCTCATCTGTAATTGTAAAAATTAAATAGGGTGCAATTTCTTTAGCTTCGTCTTCTAATTCTTTCCACGTGGGTTGCGGAATAGGTTTCCCTTCTTTAAAAAGTTCTTTTTCCTTTTCCTGTCGCACCTCTTTTTGAGTTTTGGGAACATCTTTCAGGTAATAAGTAAATGTTGCCCCGTATGGAGGGTTTTCTCCAAGATATTCAGTAGCTCCCTGCCCGTATTTATTGCTTTTTTGGATATACATCAATGCATCTTTTATCGGGAAAATAGATGCTTCTTTTTCGTTTAGCGAAGGATTAATTTCTCTCAATGGAGAGTAATCATCAAGTATATAAAATCCTCGTCCGAATGTTGCAATTACAAGGTCTGTTTCGCGTTGTTGAATAGTCATATCTTTAACCGCGTTAGCAGGTAACCCGTTTTTAAGCTGAACCCAGTTATTTCCTCCATTATACGAATAATAAGCCCCAAATTCAGTTCCGGCAAAGAGTAAATCTTTATCAATAAAATCCTGTTCCAAAGTATGAACAGTACCATTCTCGGGTAATCCTTTAGTTATTGAAATCCATGTTTTACCTTTATCGGAGCTTTTTAAAATGTAAGGTTTGAAATCGTCGCGCAAGATATTGTCGAACGAAGCATAAACTACATTTTCGTCGAATCGGGAAGCGTAAATATCGCTAACATACGTGTTTGCAGGAATACCCGGGAATGAGCTGATTTTACGCCAGTTTTTTCCGCCATCTTCGGTAACTGAAATAACTCCATCATCAGTGCCTGCATAAATTAATCCTTCTTTAGCCGGTGATTCGTCAAGCGAAATAATGATACCGTAAAGTGATGTTGAAACATCTTTGGCAACAGCATCAATACTCCAGAATTTGCCCATGACGGGCCAGGTGTTCCTGTCTATATTTGCAGTTAGGTCGTCGCTTATTTTTTGCCAGGTGTTGCCTCTGTCATCACTTTTAAAAACAACATTCGCGGCCATATATAACCTCGTGTTTTTATGAGGGCTAATAATGAAAGGGGTATTCCAGTTCCATTTATAGGTTAATTCTCCTTTTTCGGGTGTAGGCTTAATATAAACTGTTTCATGGCTTTTTTTATCGAAACGATAAACATTACCATATTGGTATTCAGAATAAACAATATTAGGATCAAGCGGGTCGATACGTGTCCAGAAACCATCACCACCAATAGTAACAATCCATTCACCTTTAGTAACTCCATCGGAGCTGAAATTTCTTGATGGCCCCCCGAAACTGTTGTTATCCTGTGTTCCGCCAAAAACATTGTAAAATGGTGTTTCATTATCTAAAGCAACTCTGTAAAATTGAGTTACAGGCAAATTCTGAACATGCATGTAGTTTTTACCATTATCGTAAGTAATGTATATACCGCCATCGCCACCAATCATAAAATTATTTGTATTCGATGGGTTAATCCATAAGGCGTGATCATCAACATGTCTTTTATCTAAACCAAGGCTCTGCCATGTTTTACCGGCATCGAGAGTTACTCGTGATACTGTTTCAACAGAGAAAACTTTATCAACATTCACGGGGTCGCAGTAAATTTCATTATAATACTGGCCACTCGATGAGTAATCGCTCATTTTCTGCCACGATTCGCCACGGTCTGTAGATCTGAAAAATCCGCCTGCAGAGTTTGCAGCTTCAATAATTGCATAAACTATATCAGGATTTACCGGCGAAACAGCTATACCAATACCACCCATATCTTCTTTAGGTAGTCCGGACTCAAGTTTTCTCCATGTTTTACCGGCATCAGTAGATTTATGAATAGCCGATTCAGGGCCTCCGCCAATTTTAGTATGAACATGTCGTCGTCGTTGTTCTGATGTTGCATATAAAATATCAGGATTTCGTGGATCAAACACGATATTGTTGATCCCTGTATTTTCGCTAATGTTAAGTACTTTAGTCCATGTATTGCCTCCATCGGTAGTTTTATAAAGGCCCCTTTCGCCACCAGTTCCCCAGGCTGAACCCTCGGCTGCAACATAAACCACATCGGAGTTTCGTGGATCAATTGCTATCATACCTATTTGGCGTGATTCTTTTAAACCCATGTTTTTCCATGATTTGCCACCATCAACGGTTTTATAAACACCATTTCCATAACCCAATGCTCTTTGATGATTATTTTCGCCTGTACCGGCCCAAACAATATTCGGGTTATTAGAATCCATTGCCAGACAACCAATTGAGTATGTCCCATAATCGTCGAATATAGGTTCAAAGGTAATCCCGTTATTTGTTGTTTTCCAGATATGCCCGGAAGCAACTGCAACATAATATTCAAATGGATTGCCAGGATTTACAGCAAAATCGGCAATTCTTCCCGATGTAAAAGCAGGGCCTATATTTCGGAATTTTAAACCGCTTAATAGTTCTGATTTAATAACTGGTTCTTCTTTTTTTGGTTCATCTTTTGCAAAAAGAGCAGTACACGCAAAAATAAAAACCATAAATAAAACGATTGAAAATTTTGAATATAAGTTCAATCTTCTTTGGTAATTCCATTTCATATAAATTATTTTTAGTTAAAAATTTTAGGAGCTGGTAACAAATTTAAAACATAGAATTTTAAACTTCAATTTTTAAAATTCTATAACAGCACTTTGACTGAATAATTAGTGATAAGTTTAAAAAAAATAAAAAAATCCTTTAGTTGCTACTAAAGGATTTTTATGTAATTCTAATGATGTTTTATTTTGGCAGCCTGTATTTATAATCAACAGAGAATTTGCCTTTAGAAATTGAAGCTAATTTCCCCTTTAAAAGTCTTTTTGTTAACGGACTTACTTTATCGGTATATAAGATACCATCGGTATGATCGTATTCGTGTTGAATAACCCTGGCAGCTACTCCTTCGTACCATTCATCATGATGATTAAAATTTTCGTCATAATATTCAATTCTTATTTTAGATGGCCTGCTAACTTCTTCTCTTAAATTGGGGATACTTAAACATCCTTCAGCCAGCGAGACGGTTTCGATTGATTTATCAATAATCTTGGCATTAATAAAGACTTTTTTAAAGTTTTTCAGTGAAGGTTCATCTTCTTCAAGAGGTTCTCCATCAATTACAAAAAGACGAATAGATTTACCAACCTGGGGGGCTGCTAAACCCAAACCATCTGACTGATACATGGTTTCCCACATATCTTTTATAAATTCATTTAAACCCGGATAATCTTTATCAATTTCTTGTGCCACTTTTCTTAATATTGGCGATCCGTAAATAACAATTGGATAAATCATTTTTATTTTAAATTTTTTCGTTGTAAATAAGATTGCAAAATTATTGTTGCACTAATTTTATCAATCAATTCTTTATTTTGCCTGTCTTTCTTTTTTAATCCCGCATCAATAACTGTTTGTTGTGCCATTTTCGATGTGAATCGTTCATCAACCAATTCAACAGGTATCTCGGGATATGTTTGAACCAGTTTTTTAACAAACGGGTTTACAAATTTAACAGCCTGGGATGGCTGATTGTTCATTTGCATTGGGTATCCAACCAATATTTTTTCAACTTTTTCTGCGCGTAAATAATTGGATAAATAATCCCAGATATCTTTTACATGAACAGTGTCTAATGAGTTGGCAATAATTTGAAGCGGGTCTGTAACTGCTAAGCCCACTCTTTTCTGTCCATAATCAATTGCTAAAACCCTGCCCAAAATAGTAAGTTTTAATTAAGTGGCAAAGGTAATTATTTTTATAAAATCATTTTAGCCCATTAAAGGATAATCTTTATTTATAATTTGATTCATTTTTAATAACTTGCATAATTGTCCTGTTTTTTTGAAAGTATGTATTGTTATTCATCTGTTTGGAAATTTAAAATGAAATGATTTTTTAATATTTTTTACCGGAGTTAGGCTGTATAACATAATTGAATGATTATATTTTAATTATTTTTGAACCTTCTTTTTACAATAAAAATTGAAAATAGTATGGCAAAAGAAATAAAATTTAGTTTAGTATATCGCGATATGTGGCAATCTTCAGGGAAATACGTTCCCCGGGTTGATCAGCTTAAAGAGATTGCACCTGTTATTATTGATATGGGCTGTTTTTCCAGGATTGAAACTAACGGGGGAGCCTTTGAACAAGTAAATCTTTTATATGGTGAAAACCCGAATACGGCCGTTCGTGAATGGACAAAACCTTTTAACGATGCAGGAATTCAAACCCACATGCTCGAAAGAGCGTTGAACGGAATACGTATGTATCCTGTTCCGGCTGATGTCCGCCGGTTGATGTATAAAGTAAAAAAAGCACAGGGAGTTGACATTGCCCGTTCTTTTTGTGGATTAAACGATCACCGGAATCTCGAGTTGTCGATTAAATATGCTAAGGAGGCAGGAATGATTTCACAGGCTACACTGAGTATAACTCATTCGGCCATTCATACTGTTGAATACTACATGGGTGTTGTTGATAAGGCTGTTGAATACGGAACAGATGAAATCTGTTTAAAAGATATGGCTGGTGTTGGGCGCCCTGCAACATTGGGAAGACTTGTGACTGAAATAAAAAAGAAATACCCACATTTAATTGTTCAATATCACGGACATTCCGGACCCGGGTTTTCTGTTGCATCAACCTTAGAGTGTGCACGTGCCGGTGCCGATTATATTGATGTAGCTATGGAGCCACTTTCCTGGGGAATGGTTCATCCCGATGTTATTACTATTCAGGAAATGCTTAAAGACGCAGGTTTTAAAGTGCCAGAAATAAACATGAAAGCTTACATGAAAGCCCGTGCACTAACCCAGGATTTTATGGATGATTTTTTGGGTTATTTTATTGATCCCAAGAACCGATACACATCATCATTGCTGGTACAATCGGGTTTACCCGGCGGAATGATGGGTAGCATGATGGCTGACCTGAAAGGTGTTCACAGGGGAGTAAATCAGATGATTGAATCACAAGGTAAAAAGGCCTTAACAGAAGATGATTTATTGGTAAAATTATTCGATGAGGTAATTGATATCTGGCCAAGATTGGGGAACCCTCCACTTGTTACCCCCTTTAGCCAGTACGTGAAAAATATTGCATTAATCAATGTAATGCAGGAAATTCAGGGAAAAGGAAAATTTGAGATGATAGACAACAATTCGTGGGATATGATTCTGGGTAAAGCTGGTAAATTGCCTGGTACATTAGACCCCGAGATTGTTAAACTGGCAGAGAAACTGGGTAAAGAGTTTTATACAGGTGTTCCTCAAGATGCTTACCCTGATGAGCTGGATAAATTCAGGAAAGAAATGATTGAAAATGGATGGGACCCTGGACAGGACGACGAAGAACTGTTTGAGTTTGCCATGCACGATCGCCAGTATCGTGATTATAAATCAGGGCTTGCTAAAAAACGTTTCCAGGAAGAACTGCAAAAAGTAAAAGGTGATTCGAAAACGACTCCGGGAAAACCTGCTAAAAAGGTCGAAGCGGGTAAAAAAGATATTGTTGCTCCATACATGGGTAAGATTTTTTATAATTTAAATTATTTTATTGAAGAAAAAGCCATTGAATTGGGCAATATGGTGAAGAAAGGAGAACGTATTTGTTATATTGAAAGTAATTATACCTATGATGAAATTATTTCAGAATTTGATGGCGAAGTAGATGAAATCTTCTTTAATCATGGTGACAATGTTTCAAAAGGCGATATAATAGTGAGATTAAAATAGAGAAAAAAGAAAAGCGCTCAGAAACGGGCGCTTTTACTTTTAAAAATAATTAACTTCAAATTTCAATTTAAAAAGAATAAAAACAAAATTATACCTGGTATTTTCTTAAAATCTGATCTGAGCTGTTTAAAAGAATATCAACATATTGAGATCTTTTGTAAACATATGGATCGTTGGTGTTTTTTCTCGACAGCTTGCCTCTGAAATCATTAATAGAAGTATATTCTTTTTTATCCATCCACGATTGAATGTCGTTCAGGATTTTGGTTATTTGCCCAAATTTATTTTTATATAGCGTGCTAACAACCTGAACTGTTGTAGCCCCGGCAAGAAGCATTTTTATGGCATCATCGCCATCGAAAATACCTGAAGCACTCGAAATGTCTGCTTTTATATTCCCATACAATAATCCTGCATATCGTAAAGAATTTCGGTAATCGCCTTTATTGCTCAGGTTAAATGGGAAAATATGTTTCTCCGAGTCGATGTCGATTTCGGGCTCGAAAAACCTGTTAAATAAAACCAAACCATCAATATTGAGTTTATCAATCTCCGAAATGAAGTTTAAAGGATTGCTGTATGCATTACTTAATTTAACCGCTACAGGTATTTTCAACGCTTTCTTAATTGCTTTAACTACTTCGAGCTGGTTATGTTCGTATTCGCTTCCTTTTAACTCAAAATTCTTAGGAATGGTATATAAATTTATTTCCAGTGCATCAACACCTGTTTCTTCAATCAATTTGGCATATTCAATCCATGATTCAATATAAATTGCGTTTAAACTTGCAATGATTGGAACAGATGAGCTTCTTTTTATTTTTTTGAGTTGAACGAGATATTCTTTAGGGCCGGCATGTTCAATGTTTGGAAAAAGGCGAACCATTTCAGCATGCCTGTCATCATACAAATGCATATCGTCATCCATTTGAGCAGACTCCAGGTTAATTTGTTCCTCAAACAGCGACTTATATACAATGGCACCTATCCCGGCATCTTCCATTGCCTTAACATTGTCTATATGTAATGCAAGATTTGACGATCCCGCGATGACAGGATTTTTTAGTTTTAATCCCATGTAGGTTGTTGATAAATCTGCCATATTATTCAGGTTTTAAAGTTGGTTTCTTAATCTAAAACAACATTCTTTTAAATTAGTTCACAGGTTGTTTAATTTTTTTGTCGAATAACTATTCAATATTTAAACAGGGGGAAAGAAGGTAAAAAGGTATAATGGAAAAAATGACTTTTCTGTATCTTTTATCTTGTATCCCAGCCTTCGTGAATCCTGAATCCTGAATCCTGAAAACCTGATATCTGTCACATGCTGATAATTCTTTTTTTGTAAGTTTGCAACTACAAATAAATATCAAAATTTAAATTACGATTCATTATGCTAAACACGATATTCAACCACAAATCGATACGTAAATTCAAAAACATTTCCATATCAGAAAACGATTTGCATGAAATTCTGGAAGCGGGAACACGGGCTTCAACAACAGGAAATATGCAGATATATTCTATAATTGTTACCCGCGACGAGGAGATGAAGAAAAAATTGGCTCCAACCCATTTTAACCAGCCAATGGCTACTCAGGCACCTGTGTTATTAACATTTTGTGCCGATATCAACCGGTTTAACAAATGGTGTAAATCCCGTAATGCCGAGCCGGGTTATGATAATTTTCTTTGGTTTACCAATGCTGTTATTGATGCAATGCTTGTTGCCCAGAACTGCTGCATTGCGGCCGAGGATAAAGGACTGGGAATATGTTATCTAGGAACAACCACTTATACTGCCGATAAAATAATAGAAATATTGAATTTACCTAAAGGAGTAGTTCCAATTACGACTGTTGTTATGGGTTATCCCGATGAAAACCCGGGGTTAACCGATCGCTTACTTCTCGAAGGAGTTGTACATTACGAAACCTATAAAGATTATTCTCCCGAAGATATTGACCGCATTTATGCAGAAAAAGAAGCGCTCGATTCTACCCAAAAACTATTAATCGAAAATAATAAAGAATCATTGGCTCAGGTATTTACAGATAATCGGTACAAAAAAGCAGATAACCTGCATTTTTCAAAAGTATTTTTTAAAGTATTGCAAGAGCAGGGATTTTTTAATCAGTAAGCTGATAAGAACTAAAGCCGGAGGTTGGCGGCTAAAAGCTATTCTTATTTACAATATTTCATAAATTTATCTGTTAACTCATTATATTTGTTTTCAGATAACTCTTGCTTGAAACATTCATTTTACATAGTATTTCTTCTTGTCTTTTTTTTGTGCAATCAGTTGATTTTTGCTCAGGAAAAGCAATTCGTATTAGATATTACTACCGTTACTCAATCTAATACAGAATCTGAAACTTTAATAAAAAAGTATTCTGCTTTTCAGGGTGACAGTACCCAGGTTTTAAATCGGTTAACTGAATTGATTTCTGATTTTCAAAATAACGGGTATATTTCTGCAAGTATCGATTCTGTCCTTTTTGATTCAACGTTTGTAAATGTTCAGGTATTTACAGGTAAACACTATTCATGGGGTAAATTAAATATCGCGGGAATAGAACCTGATTTGGTTCACAGTTTAAAAATTAATCCCGGTAATTTTCAGAACCAGCCAATCCGTTTAAACGAGGTAAACCAGATGAAAGAGAAAATTATTTCTTATTACGAGAACAAAGGTTTCCCTTTTATAAAGGTGTTAATAAATTCAACGCTGGTTAACGATAGTACGTTTGCGGCTAAACTGGATATTGACAAGGGGAAACATTATTTAATTGATACCATTTTAATAAAAGGTGATACCAAGTTTTCAAGAAATTATTTATATCATTCATTAGATATAAAACCCGGCGATGAATTTTCGCAGAAGAAAATATCGACGATTGAAACAAAATTCAAAGATATTTCATTTATAAGCCAGGTAAAACCTGCCGAACTAGAATTCAGAGATTCAGGAGTGGATTTATATTTTTATTTAAAGAATAAAAAAGCAAACCAGTTTAACGGAATTATAGGGTTTTTGCCAAACTCAGGAGGTTCCACGAATAATAGCTCTGGTAAACTATTAATTACAGGCGAGTTGAACCTGTATTTAATCAATTCGTTCAGAAAAGGAGAGGAGTTTGCAATAAATTGGGAAAAAACAGAAACATCAACCCAGAAATTAAGTGTCGGGTTTAAATACCCTTACTTGTTTAAACTACCTGTTGGTATTGATACAGATTTTGAGTTGTATAAGAAAGACTCCACCTTTCTTTCGTTAAACTGGAATACAGGAATTCTTTTTATTCTATCACCAAATAACTACGCGAAAGTGTATTATAAATACAAAAGCTCGACATTGCTTGGCGATAAATTGCAACAAGTATCAACCAATATGGCCGATGTTGAATCGAATACGTATGGTGTTTCTTTGTTCTACAGGCAACTCGATAATAAATTGAATCCTCGTCGCGGGGTTGATTTTACTATTTTTGGCGGTATTGGAACAAAATTAATTCAGAATTATAATTCTATGCCTGATTCAGTAAATTTTTCCATTGACAATAATTTACTTGAGTCTGAAGCAGGATTAAATGTTGATATTTATTTTCCAATCTATAAAAATTTTGTTTTTCACTTTGGAAATGTAAGCCGATACCTTAATCAATATGCCGATAGCGATAAGGAAGCCTTTGTTTTTGAAAATGAAATGTATCGTTTTGGCGGGGCTAAAACACTTCGCGGATTCGATGAAAATGCTTTTGTTGCTTCAATCTATTCTGTTCAGAATGTGGAAATACGATACTTATTTGAAGAGAATTCAGCTTTTTATTTATTTTGGAATGGAGCTTATTATTACAAAAAATTAATTGAGAAAACCATTGAAGATTTTCCCCAGGGGTTTGGAGCAGGAATAAATTTTGAAACCAAGGCAGGTATTTTTTCTTTAAGTTATGCTTTAGGCCAACAGTTCGATAATCCTGTTGAAATAAAGGCCGCTAAAATCCACTTTGGATATATTAGTAGGTTTTAAAAAAATGTAGTTGACAGATTTTATTTTAAAAAATGGAAAAAGTTTTTTAAATTAATAAATAAATAGATTAACCACTTATACCGCTTGTTAGCGTTTCGGTTTTATAATTTATCTGTCAATTCTTGAAACATTTGTTTTGCTTTGTTCTTTTTAATTTCGGGAGATTCTTTTTGTAGATATTCAAGTCCTACGAATGAATTACCTTGTTTTCTATTTTGTCTTGGTTCAATACTTTCTATAAGAATCGCCTCCAAAATATCACCTAAATTTTGAATTGTAAATTCTTTAAACTTAACATTTAAATTAAGTTTTGCGTCTTCGGTTACTGGATAAAAGCCAAACCAACTAAATCTATCCCAACGTCCAGCAAGTCTGTCTGTTGTATGGTCTTTTAGTCTTTTCCCAAGTGGTTGTTCAATTGCTTGTCCAACATAAATTGTTTCTCTACTGTCGTGCAATAAATAAATACCGATTTGGTCTTTAAAGTTTACTTCTGTTGCTCCGATTTGTTGAATACCAAGCAAGTCAGGTCTTGATGATTTCCAATCAACAAGATTTCTGTTCCAATAAATTCCGAAAGCATTGATGATTTTGTGATTGTCTTTCGTTACAATTTTGTCATCTACAATTTCGGGTTCGCTATCATCATTTGCATTCTCGTCTGTTTGAATCAAAAACTTGCGTAAAATGTAATAGCCTTTGTCTGTTTTTGCAAAAATTGAATTTTCTTTCTTTGTGTTAATATCGGTTGTCAAGTTTGCACTTACAGTGTCCTGCGGAGTTGCTCCTAATGATTTTCTGTAACCTCTTTCGGCAATTAGTTCGGCAATTTCAGTATAATGAAGTTGCTTTTTCTCTTCGTTTAATACTTTTTCAATTGCTTCTTTCCATTTTAATTCTGCCATATTTTCTATATGTTATTTTTATTCGTAATGTGTCTTTTTAAACTGAACGCTAACTTATACTACTTATAACTCATAACTATTCAGTAACTTTATACAACGAGTTTGCCTGTGCCGTGGCAGTTATAATCATATCGTTAATACAAACATGCTCGGGGCGTGTTAAAACATATAAAATTGCATCGGCAATATCTTCGCCGATTAACGGATTAAATCCTTTATATACTTTTTCGGCCCGTTCTTTGTCGCCTTTAAATCTCACTAACGAAAATTCGGTTTCAACCATTCCCGGGTTTATAGCTGTTACTTTAATCTTATGTTTCAGCATATCAATGCGCATTCCTTTTGTTATTGCATCTACAGCGTGTTTTGTGCCACAATAAACATTCCCGAATTCATACACTTCTTTTCCGGCTGTAGAACCAATATTTATGATATGTCCATGATTTTTTTCAACCATTATCGCGGAAACTTTTTTTGTCATGTACAATAATCCTTTTACATTGGTATCAATCATCCGCTCCCAATCGTCAACAGTTCCGTCGTGGAGATGCTCTAATCCAACTGCAAGCCCTGCATTGTTTACCAATACATCAATGTCTTTCCAGTCTTTAGGTAAAGCATCTATTGCCTTAAAAACCTGTTCTTTATCTCTTACATCGAAATGCAAAATATGAACTCTCCCGGATGGTTTTTCTTTAATCTCTTTTTTAAGTTCATCGAGCAGTTCAATTCTGCGGCCGGTAATAATTATATCAAAATTATTTTGTGCAAGCTTTAAAGCTGTTGCTCTTCCTATTCCTGATGTTGCCCCGGTTATTAATGCTATTCGGTTCATTTTTTTTATTTTAGATATTTCAAACTTTATTTGTTTTTAAGTGTTTTTCAAACCATAAAAATAATAAAATTAAGAAAACAAAATATTTATTATTTATCTGGATTCAATAAAAGGATTATTATTACTCATGTTCATGATATAATTTCATTGTTAAAAGAGTTAAAAAAAACAGAATAAATGCTGTTATGATTTTTTTGTTCTTTATATTTGTTGAGTCTTTAACCCCTAATAATTAATAAAAGTTTTTAGCAATGGAAGTTACAGTAAAAACAGCTGAACAATTGGGATTATTGCCCGAAGAATTTAATAAAATTAAAGAAATTTTGGGTCGTACGCCAAACTTTACAGAACTAAGTGTTTACTCTGTAATGTGGTCGGAACATGCATCGTATAAAAACTCGATAAAATGGTTAAAGACTTTACCTCGCCAGGGAAAACAATTATTGGCTGAACCGGGAAAAGAAAATGCAGGTTTGGTTGATATAGGCGATGGATTAGCGTGTGCATTTAAAATAGAATCGCACAATCACCCATCTGCAGTTGAACCATACCAGGGAGCTGCAACCGGGGTAGGAGGTATAAATCGTGATATTTTTACAATGGGTGCCCGGCCTGTAGCTCAGCTTAACTCGTTGCGCTTTGGCGATTTAAATTTACAACGTACAAAATGGCATTTGAAAGGAGTTGTTAAAGGTATTGGCGATTATGGAAATGCATTTGGAATACCTGTTCTGGGTGGCGAAGTATATTTTGATAAATGTTACAATACAAATCCATTGGTAAATGCAATGTCTGTTGGAATCATGAAAAAAGATGAAATGATTTCGGCAATAGCTAAAGGTGTTGGAAACCCTGTTTATATTGTTGGTTCATCTACCGGGAAAGATGGTATTCATGGCGCAACGTTTGCATCGGCCGATTTAAACGAGAATTCTGCCGATGATTTGCCATCGGTTCAGGTTGGGGACCCGTTTATGGAGAAATTATTGCTCGAAGCTACTTTAGAATTAAATAAAACAGGTGCTGTTGTTGGTATGCAGGATATGGGTGCCGCGGGTATTATTTGCTCAACGTCCGAAATGTCGGAAAAAGGAAACCATGGAATGAAGGTTTATCTCGATAAAGTACCATTACGCCAACAGGAAATGCATCCCTGGGAAATACTTTTATCCGAATCGCAGGAACGAATGCTGGTTGTTGTTCACAAAGGGAAAGAAAAAATTGTTGAACAGATATTCGATAAGTGGGATTTGCATTGTGCTATCATAGGAGAAGTTATTAAGGAAGACAAGCTTTATTTTTACATGCACGATGAGTTGGTTGCCGAAGTACCTGCATCTACACTTGTTCTGGGTGGTGGCGCCCCGGTTTATGAGAGAGAATACAAAGAACCGGCTTATTTTAAAGAACTTCAGAAATTTAAAATTGATCAGGTTAAAGAACCCGCAAACTATAAAGAAACAGCCCTGAAATTACTTCAAAGTCCAAATATTGCTTCCAAAAAGTGGGTTGTTGAACAATACGATACCATGGTTGGTACAGGTAATATGAGTACCAATTTCCCATCAGATGCAGGCTTGTATAACATTAAAGGAACCGATAAAGCTATTGCAATGACTGTTGATTGCAATTCACGTTATGTAAAAGCCGATCCTGAAAAAGGTACATCAATTGCTGTTTCAGAAGCAGCAAGAAATATTGTTTGCTCAGGTGGTGTTCCTTTGGCAATTACCAATTGCCTGAACTTTGGAAATCCTTATAGCCCCGAAGTATATTGGCAGTTTGTACACGCGATTAAAGGAATGAGTCATGCCTGTAAAAAATTCAATACCCCTGTTACTGGCGGAAACGTGAGTTTTTATAATCAAATGTCGATAGGTGGTAAAGTTGAGCCTGTTTACCCGACTCCTACAATTGGAATGATTGGTATTGTTGAAAATAAGAACGACCAGATGACCATTGCATTTAAAAATAAAGGAGATATGATTTATCTTATCGGTAAATCCCGCGACGATATTAATTCCTCGGAATATTTAAATTATATTCATAATATAGATCAATCTCCGGCTCCTTATTTTGATTTGGATGAGGAATTCGAAGTACAGGAAGCTATTAAGGGATTAATTAAAAAGAACCTGGTTCTTTCCGCCCACGATGTTTCAGATGGAGGATTATTTACAACTCTTGTAGAGTCGGCTATAATTCGTGGTTTTGGTTTCGATGTTACTACAGATGCAGAGGTAAGACAAGATGCATTCTTGTTTGGCGAAGCTCAAAGCCGTGTTGTTGTTACCGTTTCTCCTTCAAATGAAGATCATTTTATCGATTTCATGATTGAACAAAAAGTTCCGTTTTCTGCTTTAGGCCATGTAACTAAAACAGAACTTAGAATAGATGATAATTCGTATGGATTTATTGCCGATATTAAAAAACTGTACGATAATGCACTTGAAAGTTATTTAAAACAAGATTAATAAAAAATCAGTGCTGATACCATATAAAAACCAAGCGAATGGGAAAAAAGAGCAGGTTGCTCAAATGTTCAATAATATAGCATACAGATATGATTTTTTAAATCATTTCCTTTCACTGGGTATCGATACTATTTGGCGGCGAAAAGCTATTAATTGCCTGAAAGATATTAATCCAAGGCGCATTCTCGATGTTGCATCAGGTACTGCTGACCTGGCTATTGAAGCACTTCGATTAAATCCCGACGAGATTATCGGGATTGATATTTCTGAAGAAATGTTAAGTATTGGGCAAAAGAAAATTGAACGCAAAGGATTACAACGTAAAATAACTCTTCAAAAAGGGGATTCAGAAAATCTCCAGTTTAATGACGATTCTTTCGATGCAATTACAGTTGCTTTTGGGGTTCGCAATTTCGAGAACCTGGAAAAAGGATTGTCCGAAATATTCAGGATTCTTAAACCTAATGGACGGCTGGTAATTCTTGAGTTTTCGAAACCACGAAAATTCCCGGTAAAACAGATTTATAATTTTTATTTTAAACAAATATTACCGTTTGTCGGGAAATTAATTTCAAAAGATAAATCGGCATATTCTTATTTACCTGAATCTGTTGATCTGTTTCCTGAAAATCAAAAGTTTATTTCTATATTGGAAAAATGCGGATTTGTAAATTGTATAAACAGGCAATTGACTTTTGGTGTTGCTTCAATTTATACTGGTGAAAAAAATAAAAGATAATCATTTTCAATAAGAATACTATATTTGTAAATAGTACGTTTTTAAGAATCAAACTATTAAAAAGTGAAAAGAACTCTGATATTTCTTATTTCTGCTTTATCCTTTCATTTGGCATTGGCTCAAAAAGAATTAATTGTAAATTACCAGGAAGTTGATCATAAAGTAATCCATTTTGGATTTACAGTCGGGTTTAATACAATGGATTTCGAGTTAATTCCAACGATGGTTTCGTCCGGGGCAGATACACTTATTCCTGAAATCAATAACCTTTCGCCCGGCTTTCACGTGGCTGTGGTTTCGAGTTTACGGTTAGGCGATAATTTAGATTTTCGTTTCTTGCCGGGTATTTCTCTTGGCCAGCGTAATATCCTGTTTTATAATAAAAATAATAATACAATTGAAAGGGAAATGAATATTGAATCTACATTTATAGATTTACCTTTTTTAATTAAATATAAAGCCGACAGGATAAAGAATTACAGGCCCTATATAATTGGCGGAGTTAATATTCGGAACGATATGGCCCGAAATAAAGAATTTAACGAAGATGAGGGTATATATATTAAATTAAAGCCTTTTGATATTTACTACGAAATTGGTTTCGGGCTCGATTTTTATCTTGCTTATTTTAAACTTTCAACCGAAATAAAATATTCAATTGGAACCAGGAATGTTGTTTCACCTGATGCTTCACAGGATTATCCTCAGTATGCAAATGCTGTTGATGAGTTAAATTCGCGTATGTTTATGTTTTCACTTCACTTTGAATAGAATGTTTTTCGCCTGAACTCGGAACAAACTATTCCTGCTGCAATAGAAATATTTAACGATTCCGATGTTGCTTTTCCATCCGAGAAATTAGGGATATATAGCTTTTTATTAACCAAAGGCTTTATATTGTCTGAAATACCATGCGATTCACTTCCCAGGATTATAAATCCTCTTTCAGTTAAATTTTCGGTATAAATATTTTCTCCTTCGAGGAAAGTTCCATATACCGGGAATCCATTTTTTTTATTGTATGTATCGATTAATTCTTCAAAACCTGTATAATGTACTTTTACTCTGCATATTGCTCCCATTGTCGATTGAACAACTTTTGGATTATATAAATCGACACTTTCAGGAGTACAGAAAATATTTTCAATACCAAACCAATCAGCAATACGAATAATTGTTCCCAGGTTCCCGGGATCGCTTATATTGTCTAAGAGAATACTTAATTTAGAATCAATGTTTTCTTTTTTATAATCATGTACTGGTTGTTCAGCTAATACAAATACTTTATTGGGTGTTGTTAATGAACTTATTGATTGCAACTCCTTTTCTGATATTTCGTCAATTTCAAATTTCTGCCCATGCAGTTTTTTCGAATGTTCGTCGAGCCAGATTTTAGTTGCAAAAAGTTGGGTAATTTGAATACTCGAATTCAGTAGTTCGTCAGCTAATTTTTCACCTTCGGCAAAAAAAATCCGTTGAATTTCACGGTATTTCTTTTTTTTTAAGGAATTAATGAATTTAATTTTATTTTTGCTAATCATTGAAATGAATTTTTTCGATACTGTTGTAAAGATAAATAAAATTAAAGCCTTGAAAAGTACCCGATTTACAAATTATTTTTCCCGGTATTGTTCTTTATCAATTTATTTATTGATTTTTACATTATTATTTTCGTGCAGTCCTGCCAGGCATGTACCCGAAGACAAGTATTTACTTGATAAATCAAAAATCAGAATTTCAAAATCCGACTTAAAAAAAGACGAATTAAAAATTTATATCAGGCAAAAACCAAATAAAAGAATTTTAGGATTACGGTTTCATCTTTGGTTATACAACATGTCAAACCCCAAAAAAGAAAAGGGAGTAAGCAATTGGTTACGCAGAATTGGTGAAGAACCTGTACTTTTCGATGAGTATCTTACTGAAAAATCAAATACCCAGCTAAATGCATTTTTAAATACAAAAGGTTATTATAACTCTACAGTTAAAGATTCAGTTATTTTTAACCGTAAAAAAGCTAAAGTATATTATTATATAAAACCTAATCAACCGTACAAAATAAAAAGTCTTAATTATTTAATTGAAGACGAAGGAATTAAGCCGATCGTGATGACTGATACACCAAATTCACTAATTAAAATCGGGGATAATTTCGATAGAGACATGTTGCAAGATGAACGTAAAAGAATAGAAACACTATTAAAACAAAAAGGATATTTTAATTTTGATAAACAATATGTTTATTTTCAGGCAGACAGTTCGTCACAGAACCTTACAGTTGATATTACGCTTGTTGTAAAACAATTTCAGCAAAAAGATACTTCAGAATTAAATAAAACATCGAATCATAAAAAATATTATATTAATAATGTTTATGTATATACAAATTTCGATCCGCGTAAGTCATTAATATACAAGCAGGATTATTTTAACAGTTTCGATACCACCTATTCGAATGGAATTTATTTTATAAAACAAGCAGGCGAAAGATCAAGCAATAAAGTAATTTTTCAATCCAATTTTTTAAAAGAAGTTAGTTTATATAGTTTAGATAATTCAAATAGCACTTTTCAACACCTCAATTCATTGAGATTATATAAACTTATTAATATTCAATTTAAAGAACTTTTTCCTTTAGCAAATGATAGTTTGGATGTTGGGTATCTTGATTGTACTATTCAATTAACCAGGTTTAATCTCCAATCATATACAGTTGAGTTTCAGGGTACAAACTCTTCGGGTAATTTGGGGGTAGGAGGGAATTTACTTTATCAGAATAAAAGTTTTTTTGGCGGGGCCGAAATTGTTGATTTCAAGCTGAATGGCTCAGTAGAAACTTTAAACGAGCAAATCCAGAGAATAAACAATACTATTGAATTGGGGGGTGATATCACGGTGAGTATTCCCAAATTTATTCTTCCTGTATTCCGCGCCGAAGAGTTTAGTAAAAAATATAAGCCCAAAACCCATATTTCTATTGGATATAATTACCAGGACAGGCCAGATTACAGGCGTACAATAGCTAATATAGCCTATGGGTATTCGTGGGATGGCAATAAATACAATAAACATATACTTCGGTTAATCGAACTAAATGCTGTTAAATTGCCTTATGTAACACAAGATTTTAAAGAATATATTGAAAAAACCCTGCTTTCATCAAGTTATGAAAATCACTTGGTTTCAGTAACAAATTATAGTTTTATTTTTAATAACCAGGATATTAAGAAAAATAAGGATTTTTATTATTTCAGGCTAAACTCAGAATTATCCGGGAATATACTTTCTGCAATAAGTGAAATTTCAAATTCAAAAACAAATAACGGTAGTTACGAGATATTTGGTTTACCTTATTCCCAGTTTGTTAAATTGGATTTTGATTTTCGTTACTACCAGATTCTGAATGAAACAAATAATTTCGTGTACCGTATTTTTGTAGGTGCCGGAATGCCATATGGAAACTCATCTGCAATACCTTTCGAAAAAAAATATTTCTCTGGTGGGGCAAATAGTATCAGGGCATGGAGTGTACGTTCTCTTGGCCCTGGTTCATATACCGGTGATACTATTTCTGACTATCCAAATCAAACGGCTGATATTAAACTTGAAGCAAATTTTGAATATCGGTTTAAATTGTTTTGGGTTCTCGAGGGAGCTTTATTTCTCGATGCAGGAAATATCTGGTCGATAAAAGAAGATAACCGCGAAGGGGCTTTCTTTAATAAAAACGAATTTTATAAAGAAATTGCAATTGGTTCCGGTTTAGGTTTTCGTTTCGATCTTTCATTTGTTATTCTTCGTTGTGATATAGGTATTAAATTAAGAGATCCTTCTCTCCCGTCAGATCAACGTTGGATTGTCGGAAACCGTGAGTTTGTGCGAAACGATCTTTCATTTAATATTGGTATCGGATATCCATTCTAGGTTTTATTAGAAATCTTCCATATACTCAATTTCAAAAAGTGCTTTTTATTTTATAAATTTGTAAAAAGAGTATTAAACACATAAATATTAAAGGTTATGACTTATAACAAGATTGTTGAATTACTGGGAAAAGATGCAGATTATCTGCTGAAACATAAATGCCAGACCGTTGATAAGAGTCAGTTACATTTACCAGGGCCTGATTTTATCGACAGGGTTGTATATCACTCAAACCGAACTCCACGGGTATTAAATAACCTGGAACAAATGTTAAATCATGGACGGTTAGCTGGTACCGGTTACCTGTCAATATTGCCTGTTGATCAGGGAATTGAACATACTGCAGGTGCGTCTTTTGCTCCAAATCCGGCATACTTTGATCCCGAAAACATTGTAAAACTTGCAATCGAAGGTGGTTGTAATGCTGTTGCTTCTACATTTGGAGTTTTAGCCTCTGTTTCCAGGAAATATGCCCACAAGATTCCATTTATGGTTAAAATAAATCATAATGAATTAATGACTTATCCAAATAAATATGATCAGATTTTATTTGGTACAGTAGAAGAAGCATGGAATCTGGGTGCAAAAGCTATTGGTGCAACAATTTATTTTGGCTCAGACGAGTCAAATCGTCAGATTTTAGAAGTTTCTGAAGCTTTCGAACGGGCACACGAGCTTGGAATGGTTACTGTTTTATGGTGCTATACCCGAAACGATGCATTTAAAAAAGATGGTGTCGATTATCATACTGCATCAGATTTATCAAGCCAGGCAAATCACCTTGGCGTTACAATTCAGGCTGATATTATCAAACAAAAGCTTCCAACAAATAATGGAGGTTTTAAAGCGATTCATTTTGCAAAAACAAATGAAAAGGTTTATACCCAACTAACAACAGATCACCCGATAGATTTAACCAGGTACCAGGTTATTAATAACTATATGGGACGCTCGGGCCTTATTAATTCTGGGGGCGAATCAAAAGGTGCGTCTGATTTAGCCGATGCAGTTGCTACAGCAGTTATTAATAAACGAGCAGGAGGGATGGGCCTAATTTCCGGACGTAAAGCGTTCCAACGCCCAATGAAAGATGGTGTTGAATTATTAAATGCCATACAGGATGTCTATCTTGCTAAAGAAATTGATATAGCATAAATTTTTAAACTAAATGTTTAACAGGGCTTTTGCCCTGTTTTTTGTTTCTTCTGCTTCTTAACTCCTTGATTTAGGATTAAATATGATATTAATATTAAAAAAATTAATCTCTTTATAAATGCTAAGTCGTAGATATAAAGAATATTTCTCTTTTACACGAAAAGAACGTAGGGGAATTATTATCCTTGTTACCATTGTACTAATAATCGTAATTACCCGGTATTTTCTTCTAAATCAATCAAAAACTGAATTAAATCTTGAAAATACAGATTTCGCGGCAAAAGTGAAATCGTTCGAAGAATCCTTGGTTTTAAAAGACGTAACACCAAAATACAAAGATTTTGAAAATCCAGGAGAACAAGCATGGAAAGTACCCGAGAAATTTTTCAATTTTGATCCGAATACTACTACAGATGAAGAATTTATTTCCTTAGGGTTTAGTCAGAATCAAGTGAAAACAATTTTAAATTACAGAAGCAGGGGCGGAAGATTCTATAAAAACAGTGATTTATTAAAGATTTATGGAATTCCACAGGAACAATACAATATTCTGGAGAAATATATTGCAATAAACAATAATCAAAAAAATGAAAAATACAATTCCGCTCAATATAAAAACGAAATGCAATTTCAAATTAAAAATATTGAAATAAACTCAGCATCCGATTCTGAATTAGTGTTTCTGAAAGGTATAGGTAAAACTTATGCAAATAAAATCTCCAAATACAGGAATCGTTTGGGTGGTTTTGTTAAAAAAGAACAATTGATGGAGATAACCGGAATGGATACTGCACGGTATAATCAGTTTATTAATCAAATAACTATTGATACATCATTAATTGTAAAGTTGAAAATTAATACAGTTGAATATAAAGAACTAATTAAACACCCCTATTTAAATAAATACCAGGTTCAGGCAATATTAAAATACAGGGAGTTAAATGGCAACTTTAATTTTACTGATGAATTAGTTGAAAACAATTTGATTCCGATTGATGTTTATTTAAAAATAAAACCCTATTTAGAATTATAATAAATATGTTTAAATATTTTTGACATTAGCTAAATTAAAGTGTATATTTATTTAGTACAAAAAAAACAATAAATCTGAATCGTAATATTCTCATTCTCAACATCAAGTAAAATAATATAAAATTTTTATTGATATTTTTTGAAAAGTGTGTTTTAAATTAATATTTTTGCGACTCTTAAAATTAAATTAAATATGATAGTAGTACCGTTAAAAGAAGGCGAAAACATCGAAAGAGCTTTAAAAAAGTTTAAAAGAAAATTTGAAAAAACTGGTGTTGTTAAGGAATTAAGAGAAAGACAAGCTTTTTCTAAACCATCCGTTCGAAAAAGAGAGCTTTTAAAGAAAGCAATCTATATTCAACAAATGCAACAAAAAGAAGAATAGTAAATATAGGGTGAGTACTTTATATCCTTTCCCGGATATTTAATTACTTTTAATTTCAAAATTACCCTATATGTATAAAGAACTTTTTCTAAAATATTTACAATTCGAAAAGCGATTTTCGATAAACACTGTAAAATCATACAACAATGATTTAAACCAATTTACAGAGTTTATCGAAAATTCTTTTAATGTATTTAAACCAGAAGATTCTGATGAGAAAATGATCAGGTCTTGGATTGTAAGTCTAATGGAAAAAGATTTTTCATCATTATCTGTAAATCGAAAAATTTCTACATTAAAAACTTTTTATAAGTTTTTACTTCGTGAAGGATATATCCAGATAAATCCTATGGATAAAGTTGTTTCTCCAAAAATCACGAAAAAAATCCCACTGTTCGTCGAGGAAAAGCAAATTGCCATTCTATTAGACGATTTTTCATTTGGCAATGATTTTTCAAGTATAAGAAACCGGACAATTATCGAAATGTTTTACAATACAGGGATAAGGTTATCTGAACTTATCGGAATTAAAAACAATGATGTTGATTTATATAACAATACTATAAAAGTTCTTGGAAAACGCCAGAAAGAAAGAATAATTCCAATTCATTCTTCTTTTGCAAAATCGCTTAAACAATATATTGAATTTAAAAATAAAGAATTTAATGTATTTGAAAATGAGTTTTTCTTTATCACAGATAAAGGAACCCAATTATATGAAAAATTTGTATACCGGGTTGTAAATAAATACTTAAAAATAGTAACTACTATTGAGAAAAAAAGTCCTCATATTTTAAGGCATACATTTGCAACTCACATGTTAAATCATGGAGCAAATTTAAATGCAATAAAAGAACTGCTTGGACATGCAAGTCTTTCAGCAACTCAGGTATATACGCACAATACGTTTGAAAAATTAAAAACTATTTATAAACAAGCTCACCCACGAGCATAAATAATGGAGGAATTACCATGGACATTAAAATTCATTCAGTTCATTTTGATGCTGACAAAAAATTAGTAGATTTTGTAAATAATAAAGTTAAAAAATTTGTTCAGGTTTATGATAACATTATCGAGGCTGAAGTTTTCTTACGTCTTGAAAAAGATCAAAGTGCAGAAAATAAAATTACCGAAATAAAACTACGTATTCCGGGTAATGATTTATTTGCAAAAAAGAAAACAAAATCGTTTGAAGAATCTACTGATAATGCGATAGATGCACTAATACGCCAATTAAAAAAATCGAAAGAGAAGCAACGAGGGATGTAATATAAAAAAAAACGTAAAATTCATTTGATTTTATTTGTGTTATAAATAAAAATTTATACATTTGCAAACCGATTTTGGAAGTATTTTCCAAAATCGGCGTTCTTTTATTGCCGATGTAGCTCAGTTGGCCAGAGCAGCTGATTTGTAATCAGCTGGTCGGGGGTTCGAATCCCTCCATCGGCTCGGAAATGTTATTGTTGGGGAGATACCTAAGTGGCCAACAGGGGCAGACTGTAAATCTGCTGGCGTACGCCTTCGTAGGTTCGAATCCTGCTCTCCCCACCAACATTTTGCGGGAGTAGCTCAGTTGGTAGAGCATTAGCCTTCCAAGCTAAGGGTCGCGGATTCGAGTTCCGTCTCCCGCTCTAATCCCTGCCGATGTAGCTCAGGGGTAGAGCACTTCCTTGGTAAGGAAGGGGTCATGGGTTCAATTCCCATCATTGGCTCAAATTTGAATGTTTTTAAAAGTGAATGTTATTATAAATTATCTAATTATCTAATATTTTGGAGTTATGGCTAAAGAAAAATTTGACAGGTCCAAACCACACGTAAACATTGGTACTATTGGACACGTAGACCATGGCAAAACTACTCTTACAGCTGCCATTACTATGGTTTTAGCTAAGAAAGGTTTGTCAGAAGTAAGAAGTTTTGATTCTATTGATAATGCCCCTGAAGAAAAAGAAAGAGGTATCACAATCAATACTGCACACATTGAATATCAAACAGCAAACAGACACTATGCTCACGTTGACTGTCCTGGACACGCTGACTATGTTAAAAACATGGTTACTGGTGCTGCTCAGATGGACGGTGCTATCATAGTAGTTGCTGCTACTGATGGCCCTATGCCACAAACACGCGAACACATCCTTTTAGCTCGTCAGGTAAACGTTCCCAGACTTGTTGTGTTCTTAAATAAAGTGGATATGGTTGACGATCCAGAACTTATCGAATTAGTCGAAATGGAAGTTCGTGAATTATTAAGTTTTTACAAATTTGACGGCGATAATGCTCCTGTTATTAAAGGTTCTGCTTTAGGTGCACTTAACGGTGAAGCTAAATGGGAAGACAAAGTAATGGAGTTAATGGACGCTGTTGATACTTATATTGAATTGCCTCCACGTGAACGTGAAAAACCATTCTTAATGCCTGTTGAAGATGTATTCTCAATTACCGGCCGTGGTACTGTTGCTACTGGTAGAATTGAAACAGGTGTTGTAAATACTGGCGACGAAGTTCAAATTATCGGTCTTGGTGCTGATAAAAAGAAATCAGTTTGTACAGGAGTTGAAATGTTCCGTAAAATCCTCGATACAGGTGAAGCTGGTGATAACGTGGGCCTTTTATTAAGAGGTGTTGATAAAGACGAAATCAGAAGAGGTATGGTTATTTGTAAACCAAATTCAATTACTCCTCATACAAAATTTAAAGCTGAAGTTTATATTTTGAAAAAAGAAGAAGGTGGACGTCATACCCCATTCCATAATAAATATCGTCCTCAGTTTTATATCAGAACTCTTGATGTAACAGGTGAAATTATGTTGCCAGAAGGAACTGAAATGGTTATGCCTGGTGATAACTTAACTATTATTGTTGAGCTAATTACTCCTGTTGCTGTTAACCAGGGATTACGTTTTGCTATCCGCGAAGGTGGTAGAACAGTTGGTGCTGGTCAGGTTACAGAAATTGTTGAATAAATCAGTATAAATAAAGATTCGTGAAATATTCGAATCTTTATTAAACACGGGTGTAGCTCAGCTGGTAGAGCAGTGGTCTCCAAAACCAAAGGTCGTGAGTTCGATCCTTACCACCCGTGCAAATTTTATTAAAGAACATGAAACTTAAAATCTATTTTCAAGAAGCATTTAACGAACTTATACATAAAGTTTCCTGGCCTACATGGTCAGAATTGCAGAATAGCGCAATTGTTGTTATGATTGCTTCCTTAATCATCGCATTAATTATTTTTGTGATGGATATTAGTTTTCAAAATTTAATGGACATAATTTACAGTTTATTCTATTAATCTAAGAAGAAACATGGCTGAAGTTGAAAAGAAGTGGTATGTTCTCCGGGCTATTGGTGGAAAAGAAAAAAAGGTGAAAGAGTATATCGAGAGCGAAATAGCCAGACTTAAATTACAAGATTATGTTTCTCAGGTATTAATTCCAACTGAAAAAGTGTACCAAATCAGAAATGGGAAAAAAATTAGCAAAGAAAGAAGTTTTTTCCCTGGTTACGTTCTGATAGAAGCCGCTTTAGTTGGAGAAATTCCACATATCCTGAAAAATATTACCAATGTAATTGGCTTCCTTGAGTCGGAAGGTGACAACCCAACTCCTTTGCGTCAGTCTGAAGTAAATCGTATATTAGGTAAAGTTGATGAACTAGCAGAAAGCGACGAAGAATTGAATGTTCCTTTTTTTGTTGGAGAAACTGTAAAAGTTATAGATGGTCCGTTTAATAGTTTCAATGGTGTTATTGAAGAAGTTAACGATGAAAAGAAAAAATTAAAAGTAATGGTTAAAATCTTTGGTAGAAAAACACCACTGGAATTAAGTTTTATGCAAGTCGAAAAAGAGTAAATTTTTAAGAACAAATTTAGATTATGGCAAAAGAAATTGCTGGTTTAATTAAATTGCAAATAAAAGGTGGTGCTGCAAACCCATCTCCACCAGTAGGTCCTGCATTAGGTTCCAAAGGTGTAAATATAATGGAGTTTTGCAAGCAGTTTAATGCAAGAACACAGGATAAAGCCGGTAAGGTTATACCTGTGGTTATTACTGTTTATAGCGACAAATCTTTCGATTTTGTAACTAAAACTCCTCCTGTAGCTGTTCAACTACTTGAAGTATCCAAATTAAAATCAGGATCTGCTGAACCCAATAGAAATAAAGTAGCTTCTATTACATGGGATCAGGTACGTGCAATTGCAGAAGATAAGATGGCTGATTTGAATGCTTTTACAATTGATTCAGCTATGAAGATGGTAGCCGGAACCGCCAGAAGTATGGGTATCACTGTAAAAGGTGATTTTCCGGGTAATAAATAATATCTAATATTTCGAAAGAAGTTATGACAAAACTTACTAAAAATAGAAAGATTGCCATCCAAAAGATCGATATTGGTAAACAATATACTATTGAAGAAGCATCAAACCTGGTAAAAGAAATTACTACCACTAAATTTGATGCATCAGTGGATCTTGATGTGCGATTAGGAGTTGACCCTAGAAAATCTAACCAAATGGTTCGTGGTGTTGTTACATTACCTCATGGTACTGGTAAAACAGCAAGAGTTTTAGTTCTTTGTACTCCTGATAAGGAAGAAGAAGCTAAAGCGGCAGGAGCCGATTATGTTGGTTTAGATGACTACATTGAAAAAATAAAAGGTGGATGGACAGATGTTGATGTAATTATCACGATGCCTCCAGTTATGGCAAAAGTTGGTGCTTTAGGTCGAATTTTAGGCCCTCGCGGTTTAATGCCAAATCCAAAAACAGGTACTGTTACAATGGAAGTTGGTAAAGCTGTTGAAGAAGTTAAAAAAGGAAAAATAGATTTCAAAGTTGATAAATTTGGGATTATCCATTCAGCTATTGGAAAAGTTTCTTTCGAACCTAAAAAATTGGTTGACAATGTAAGAGAATTTATTGCTATGGTTAATAAACTTAAACCATCTGCAGCAAAAGGAACTTATATACAGAGTGTTTACCTTTCTAGCACAATGAGTCCAGGAATTAAAATAGATACTAAATCTATTTAAATTCTAATTTGACATTAAAGAGTAAAAAATTTTATTATGAAACGCGAAGAGAAAGATATAATTGTAAACAATCTTGTTGATCAATTAAAAAACGCAACACATTTTTATCTTGCTGATGCCAGTGAACTAAATGCAGAAAGTACCAGTTTGCTTCGTAGAAAATGTTTCGAAAACAACATTCAAATGTTGGTTGTTAAAAACACACTTCTAAAAAGAGCACTACAAAAAACAGATTACCAGGTAGAAGAACTTTACCCTGTATTAGAAGGGCCTACTGCAATAATGTTTACTGAAACTGGAAATGCTCCGGCAAAACTGATCAAAGAGTTCCGAAAAAAATTCCCAAAACCTATTTTAAAAGGAGCTTATGTTGAAGAATCAGTATATGTTGGCGATGATCAGTTAGAAGCATTAGTAAATGTGAAATCTAAAGAAGAATTACTGGGCGAACTTATTGGATTATTACAATCACCAATAAAAACAGTAATTTCACAGCTTAAAACAGGAAATAACATCCTAGCAGGTGTTCTTGAAACACTATCAGATAAAAAAGAATAAGGAAAATAAGTAATTAAATTTTAAAAATAAGTAAAAATGGCAGATTTAAAAGCGTTTGCAGAACAGTTGGTTAACTTAACTGTAAAAGAAGTAAATGAATTAGCAAACATATTAAAAGAAGAATATGGTATAGAACCTGCAGCTGCAGCAGTAGCTGTAGCAGGACCTGCAGCCGGTGGCGAAGCAGCAGCAGCTGAAAAAACCCAATTTGATGTTGTCTTAAAAGCAGCAGGTGGCGCTAAATTACAAATTGTAAAATTAGTAAAAGAATTAACTGGTTTAGGACTTAAAGAAGCTAAAGAACTAGTTGATGCTGCACCTAAAGCGGTTAAAGAAGGTATCTCTAAACAAGAAGCTGAATCACTTAAACAACAATTAGAAGAAGCAGGAGCAGAAGTTGAACTTAAATAGGGTTAACCTAACATACTAACTTTCAGGGTTTAGAGTCCTTTTGTTTAGGATTCTAAGCCTTTTTATTATTTTTTTGTTTGAGTTCAATTAATTCATTACGTAAATGTCTTCAAATATTACCAATAAACGAATTAGTTTCGCATCAACTAAAAATAAGCTGGAATATCCTGATTTTCTTGAAATTCAATTAAAATCATTTAAAGAGTTCTTTCAGCTTAATTCTATTCCTGAAGAAAGAAAAAAAGAAGGCTTATACCAGGTCTTTAGCGAAAACTTTCCAATCACTGATACCAGGAATAACTTTGTACTTGAATTTTTAGATTATTATATCGATCCACCCAGGTATTCTATTGAAGAATGTATTGAACGTGGATTAACTTTTAGCGTTCCGTTAAAAGCAAAACTTAAATTGTATTGCACCGATCCTGAACATGAGGATTTCGATACAGTTATTCAGGATGTATATCTTGGAACAGTTCCATACATGACCGAAAGAGGTACTTTCGTTATAAATGGCGCGGAGCGTGTTATTGTATCTCAATTACACCGTTCTCCTGGTGTATTTTTTGGTCAAAGCTTACATGCAAATGGAACAAAACTCTACTCGGCTAGAATTATTCCATTCCGTGGCTCATGGATCGAGTTTGCTACCGACATCAATAATGTGATGTATGCTTATATCGACCGTAAAAAGAAATTACCTGTAACTACTCTTTTAAGAGCTATTGGTTACGAGAGTGATAAAGAAATTCTTGAAATCTTTAACCTCGCTGACGAGGTGAAAGTTTCAAAATCCGGATTAAAAAAATATGTTGGACGAAAACTTGCAGCCCGTGTTTTAAAATCATGGGTTGAAGATTTTGTTGATGAAGATACCGGTGAAGTTGTTTCTATTGAACGTAATGAAGTTATTATCGACAGAGAAACAGTTATTGAAAATGAACATGTTGATCAGATTGTTGATTCTGGTGCAAAAACAATATTGGTTCATAAAGAAGATCAGAGCATAACCGATTTTGCAATTATTTACAATACCTTGCAGAAAGATCCCTGTAACTCGGAAAAAGAAGCTGTATTGCATATTTACAGACAACTTCGAAATTCTGAACCACCAGATGAAGCAACTGCCCGTGATGTAATCGATAAGCTTTTCTTCTCCGATAAACGATACGATCTTGGTGATGTTGGACGTTACAGGTTAAATAAAAAACTTAACCTTGAAACACCGGTAGAGACCAAAGTCCTGACAAATGCAGATATAATTCAAATTATTAAATATCTTATTGAATTAATAAATTCAAAAACAGATGTTGATGATATTGACCATTTAAGCAATCGTAGGGTACGAACTGTTGGCGAACAATTATCAAATCAATTTGGAGTTGGTTTAGCTCGTATGGCAAGAACTATTCGTGAGCGAATGAATGTTCGCGATAACGAGGTATTTACTCCAATCGATTTAATTAATTCAAAAACATTGTCATCTGTAATAAACTCTTTCTTTGGAACGAACCAGTTATCACAATTTATGGATCAAACGAACCCGCTGGGTGAAATGACTCATAAACGACGTATGTCGGCTTTAGGCCCTGGTGGATTATCGAGAGAAAGAGCCGGTTTCGAAGTACGTGACGTGCATTATACCCATTACGGAAGATTATGCCCTATTGAAACTCCTGAAGGCCCAAACATCGGTCTTATTTCATCTTTATGCGTTTATGCAAAAATTAATGATTTAGGATTTATTGAAACTCCTTACAGAAAAGTTACTGAAGGCAAAGTTGATTTAAGTGACGAAGGAGTGATATTTTTAAGTGCCGAAGAAGAAGAAGGTGTAACAATTGCCCAGGCGAATGCTCCAATTAGTGATGAAGGCAAGTTTATAAACCCCAGGATTAAATCACGTTTTGAAGCAGATTACCCATTGGCAACTCCGGAAGAAGTTAAGCTTATGGATGTTGCTCCAAACCAGATTGCTTCTATCGCAGCATCACTTATTCCATTTTTGGAGCATGATGATGCAAACCGTGCCCTCATGGGTTCGAATATGATGCGTCAGGCCGTTCCTTTATTAGTGCCCGAAGCTCCAATAGTTGGTACTGGTTTGGAAGAATACGTGGTTAGCGATTCAAGAGTACAAATTGTAGCTGAAGGAAACGGTATAGTTGAATATGTTGATGCCGAAGAAATTATTATTCGTTACGAAAGAACAGAGGAAGAACGTTTTATCAGCTTCGATGATGATACTATTCGATATAAATTGCTTAAATTCTCTAAAACAAATCAGAACACCTGTATCAATTTAAAACCAATTGTTCGTAAAGGGCAAAAAGTTACCAAAGGCCAGATTTTAACCGATGGATATGGTACTGATAAAGGAGAATTAGCTTTAGGACGAAATTTAAAAGTCGCATTTATGCCTTGGAAAGGGTATAATTTCGAAGATGCTATTGTAATTTCAGAAAATGTTGTTAAAAACGATGTTTTCACTTCAATTCATATTGATGAGTATGTCCTTGAAGTTCGTGATACCAAACGAGGCCTTGAAGAACTAACAGCAGATATTCCTAATGTTAGCGAAGAAGCAACCAAAGATCTTGACGAGAATGGTTTAATTCGAATAGGTGCTCATGTTAAACCAGGTGATATTCTTATTGGTAAAATTACTCCTAAAGGAGAATCTGACCCCTCACCTGAAGAAAAATTATTACGAGCAATATTTGGTGATAAAGCCGGCGATGTTAAAGATGCTTCTTTAAAAGCTTCTCCTTCATTAAGTGGCGTTGTTATCGATAAAAAATTATTCTCGAGAGCAATAAAAGATAAAAAATCGAAAAATACCGATAAAGGTGAACTCGATGCTGTTGAAAAAGAGTTTAACCTGAAAGTTGAACAATTAACAAACAAGCTTATTGACAAGTTGTCAATTCTTATTAATGGTAAGACCTCACAAGGTGTTAAAGATTATTATAATGCCGATGTAGTTGCAAAAGGTGTAAAATTCACAACAAAGATTTTACAGGAAATTGATTACATGAATATCAATCCGTATAAATGGACTACCGATAAAGATAAAAATGACATTATCAGAGGCTTAATACATAATTATATTGTAAAATATAAAACTCTTGACTCTCAGGTTAAGCGTAAAAAATACAATATTACTATTGGTGACGAGCTTCCAACAGGAATTATTCAAATGGCAAAAGTTTATATTGCTAAAAAGAGAAAAGTTACTGTTGGTGATAAAATGGCAGGAAGACACGGGAATAAAGGTATAGTTGCCAGAATAGTTCGTGTTGAAGATATGCCTTTCTTAGAAGATGGAACTCCGGTTGATATAGTTCTTAATCCTCTTGGCGTACCTTCTCGTATGAACCTTGGACAGATTTATGAATCTGTTTTAGCCTGGGCAGGTAAAAAGTTAGGAGTTAAATTTGCAACCCCGATTTTCGATGGTGCAACCCTTGATCAGATTACCGAATACACGACAAAAGCCGGATTACCCGCGTATGGCAGAACACAACTTTATGATGGCGGAACAGGTGAGAAGTTCGACCAACCAGCTACAGTAGGACTAATTTACATGTTAAAATTAGGTCACATGGTTGAAGATAAAATGCACGCCCGTTCAATTGGCCCATATTCATTAATTACTCAGCAACCACTTGGAGGTAAAGCTCAATTTGGTGGTCAGCGTTTTGGTGAAATGGAAGTGTGGGCTCTTGAAGCATTTGGTGCATCAAATATTTTACAGGAAATTCTTACTGTAAAATCAGATGACGTTAATGGTAGAGCCCGTGCTTACGAAGCCATTGTTAAAGGAGAACCCATGCCACAACCTGGTATTCCTGAATCGTTGAACGTATTGTTACACGAACTTCGCGGATTAGGGTTAAGTGTTAACCTTGACTAAATTCTTATAAAGCAGAATGCTGGACAAATCTGGCATTCTTTATGTTTTTTTATATTTAATACATTTAATACTCATTATATGTCATTCAGAAGAGATAATAAGGTAAAGAGTAATTTTACAAAAATCTCTATTGGTTTGGCTTCACCCGAAGAAGTTCTTGAACGCTCGAGTGGAGAAGTTTTAAAACCAGAGACAATCAATTACAGGACTTATAAGCCTGAACGTGATGGATTATTTTGCGAACGTATTTTTGGTCCGGTAAAAGACTACGAATGCCATTGTGGTAAATACAAACGAATCAGATATAAAGGTATAGTTTGCGATCGTTGTGGTGTTGAAGTAACTGAGAAAAAAGTTCGCCGCGAAAGAATGGGACACATTTCCCTTGTTGTACCCGTGGCTCACATTTGGTACTTTAAATCACTTCCTAACAAAATAGGTTACTTATTAGGCTTACCAACAAAAAAACTGGATTCAATAATATATTATGAAAGATATGTCGTTATCAATCCGGGTATAAAAGCATCTGATGGGGTTAATTATCTTGATTTCTTAACAGAAGAAGAATATCTTGATATTCTTGAAACTTTACCTAAAGAGAATCAATATTTAGATGATTCCGATCCAAACAAATTTATAGCTGATATGGGTGCAGATGCACTTTATAAATTGCTTGAGCGACTTGATTTGGACGAATTATCATACTCGTTACGACACAAAGCAAATACCGAAACATCGCAACAACGTAAAAACGAAGCATTAAAACGATTAAACGTGGTTGAAGCTTTTCGCGCATCCAAAGGAATAAATCGTCCGGAATGGATGGTTGTTAAAGTGGTTCCTGTAATTCCCCCTGAATTACGTCCTTTAGTTCCTCTTGATGGTGGCCGGTTTGCTACATCAGATTTAAATGATTTATACAGACGTGTTATTATCAGAAACAACCGTTTGAAAAGATTAATCGAAATTAAAGCTCCTGAAGTTATTCTTCGTAACGAAAAACGTATGCTTCAGGAAGCTGTTGATTCATTATTCGATAATTCAAGAAAATCAAATGCTGTAAAGACAGATTCAAACAGGGCTCTCAAATCATTAAGCGATAGTTTAAAAGGTAAACAAGGACGATTCCGTCAGAACTTACTTGGTAAACGTGTCGATTATTCTGCCCGTTCTGTTATTGTTGTTGGCCCTGAATTGCGTTTACACGAATGTGGTTTACCAAAAGATATGGCTGCTGAGCTTTACAAACCTTTTATTATTAGAAAACTTATTGAAAGAGGTATTGTTAAAACTGTAAAATCTGCCAAGAAAATTGTTGATCGTAAAGATCCTGTTGTTTGGGATATCTTGGAGAATGTTTTAAGAGGACACCCGGTATTACTTAACCGTGCACCTACTTTGCACCGTTTAGGTATCCAGGCTTTTCAGCCCAAATTAATTGAAGGTAAAGCAATTCAATTACACCCGTTAGTTTGTACTGCATTCAACGCCGACTTTGATGGTGACCAGATGGCTGTTCACTTACCTCTTGGTAATGCTGCTGTTTTGGAAGCTCAAATGTTAATGCTTGCATCGCATAATATTCTTAACCCTGCAAATGGTGCCCCAATTACCGTTCCTTCTCAGGACATGGTTTTAGGATTATATTATATTACTAAGCAACGTCCCGGAGTTAAAGGCGAAGGTTTATCTTTTTATTCGCCCCAGGAAGTAATTATTGCTTATAACGAAGGCGCAGTTGCTCTTCATGCAAATATAAAAGTTAAAGTTGATGATTTTGTTGATGGAGAACCCGTTCGCAGAACAATTGAAACAACTGTTGGCAGAGTTCTCTTCAATCAGTTTGTTCCTAAACCTGTTGGTTACATCAACGAACTTTTAACTAAAAAATCATTAAGAGATATTATCAGCAATGTACTTAAAAAAACAGGTACAGACCTTACTGCCAGATTCCTTGATGATATTAAAGACCTTGGATACAAGATGGCATTCAGGGGTGGTCTATCTTTCAATCTTGATGATGTAATTATACCGAAAGAAAAAGATGAATTGGTTGATGATGGTTATAAACAAGTTGAAGAAGTTTTAAGTAACTACAACATGGGTTTTATAACCAATAACGAACGGTATAATCAAATAATTGATATCTGGACACACATTAATGCTAAGCTTACACAAACATTAATGAAAAAGCTCTCTACCGATAACCAGGGATTTAACTCGGTTTACATGATGTTAGATTCTGGGGCAAGGGGATCTAAAGAACAGATTCGTCAGCTTTCAGGTATGAGAGGTTTAATGGCAAAACCACAAAAATCAGGAAATACAGGTTCCGAAATTATTGAGAACCCTATTCTTTCTAACTTTAAAGAAGGTTTGTCAGTACTTGAATATTTTATATCAACACACGGTGCTCGTAAAGGTTTGGCCGATACAGCCTTAAAAACTGCCGATGCCGGTTATCTTACACGACGTTTGGTTGACGTTTCTCAGGATGTAATCATTACCGAGGAAGACTGTGGTACTCTTCGTGGTTTGGTTGCAACTGCAATTAAAAAGAACGAAGAAATTGTTGAAACATTATACGAAAGAATTTTAGGCAGAACAACAGTTCATAATGTTTACCATCCTCTTACAGGAAATATGATTATTGGTGCCGGAGAGCAAATTACAGAAGAAGTTGCAAGAAATATTGAAGCATCACCAATAGAACAAGTAGAAATACGTTCAGTATTAACTTGTGAATCGAAAAACGGAGTTTGTGCAAAATGTTATGGACGCAACCTGTCAACGGGTAAAATGGTTCAAAAAGGAGAAGCTGTTGGAGTTATTGCAGCTCAATCAATTGGAGAACCTGGTACTCAGTTAACATTACGTACATTCCACGTTGGGGGTACAGCATCGAATATTGCAGCTGATTCTTCAGTTATTGCCAAATATGATGGAATAATTGAAATTGAAGAACTACGTGTTGTTGAAAAAGTTGATGACAGCGGTTCTAAAGTTAATATCGTGATTGGCCGTTTGGCTGAAATGCGTATTATCGATAAAAATACAGGTATTGTACTATCAACATATAACATTCCTTATGGTTCTAAACTTTTTATTAAAAACGGAAGTGAAGTTAAAAAAGGAACTTTAATTTGTGAGTGGGATCCATACAATGCTGTTATTATTTCTGAAGCAAACGGAAAACTTGAGTTCGATAGTGTCATTGAAGGTGTTACTTTTAAAGAAGAGTCTGACGAACAAACAGGATTTCGCGAAAAAGTAATTATTGAATCACGCGATAAAAAGAAAAATCCGGGATTACGTTTACTTGGAAAAAATGGCGAGGAAATAAAAATGTATAATTTACCTGTTGGTGCTCACATGAACATCGAAGATGGACAAATGGTTAAAGCAGGTGAAATTATTGCAAAGATTCCTCGTGCTGTTGGTAAATCTGGTGATATTACCGGTGGTTTACCTCGTGTTACCGAGTTATTCGAAGCCAGAAATCCTTCAAATCCCGCTGTTGTTTCTGAAATCGATGGTGAAGTTGCTTTTGGAAAAATTAAACGGGGCAACAGGGAGATTATTGTTACTTCAAAAGCAGGCGAAATAAAGAAATACCTGGTTCCACTTTCAAAACAAATTCTTGTTCAGGAAAACGACTATGTTAAGGCTGGTATTCCATTATCTGATGGAGCTATTACCCCATCTGATATTTTGGCAATTAAAGGCCCTACAAAAGTTCAGGAATATATAGTTGACGAAGTTCAGGAGGTTTATCGCTTACAGGGTGTGAAAATTAATGATAAACACTTTGAAGTTATCGTTCGCCAAATGATGCGTAAAGTAGAAATCGAAGATCAGGGTGATACTAAATTCCTTGAACGTCAGGTTGTTGATAAATGGGAGTTTATGGATGAGAACGACTGGATTTACGATAAAAAAGTTATTATTGATGCCGGCGATTCACAAATTTTCAGAGCAGGACAAATTGTTACTGCCCGTAAATTAAGAGATGAAAACTCAATGTTAAAACGTAAAGACCTTAAATTGGTTGAAGCTCGCGATGCAGTTCCTGCAACATCAAGTCAGGTATTGCAAGGTATCACAAGAGCTGCACTTCAAACGAAGAGCTTTATGTCTGCTGCTTCGTTCCAGGAAACAACTAAAGTTTTGAATGAAGCTGCTATTCATGGAAAAATTGATTATCTCGAAGGTCTGAAAGAAAATGTAATCGTTGGCCATAAAATACCTGCTGGTACTGGCCTTCGTGAATACGAGAAAATTATAGTAGGTTCACAAGAAGAGTATGAAAATATGGTAACTTCTAAAAAACGTGATTAACTTTTGAAAATAAAAAATCATGGAAAACGATAAAAAACCAAAAGGGCAGATAAATATTGATTTAAAAGAAGATATTGCTCAAGGTATTTATTCGAACCTGGCAATTATTACACATTCAAGTGCAGAGTTTGTTCTGGATTTCATCAGGGTAATGCCTGGTGTCCCTAAAGCGGAAGTAAAATCCAGGATTATTCTTACTCCTGAGCATGCAAAACGCTTTATGGGTGCACTAAAAGATAATATTGCCAAATACGAAAGTATGCACGGTACAATAAAGAAAACCGACGACGGGGGCCCGATTATGCCAATGAATTTTGGCGGGCCAACTGCCCAGGCATAAAATAATTTTATATTAAAAAGGGTGAATCGTACGATTCACCCTTTTTTTGTTCAAAACTCCGGCCGCTTTGAAATAGAATTAAACTATAAAAATTTTCCAGATAATATAATAAACACTAAACCCTGTTAAAAGTATTAATCCAACCCACGATAAAACTTTTAACCATAATTTGGGCTGATGTTCTTTTGGAACATTTGATCCGGTTATTACTTTATAATTCATATAACCTAAAACAGGAGCAGTAAGAAACGATAATGTTGTTGCTAAGTCAACCAAAAAACTCATTCCTTTTAAAAAGAAAGCAATAATCAAAAGAGTTCCGGTTAATAAAATACCAAGCCATAGCCACGATAGCCAATTCCACCTGTCGGAATTATTCTTTTTTAGTTTTGGAAATACCAGTTCGGTAGCAGGTTTTAATACTCTTGGATATGCATCTAAACAGGTTAATGCTGTACTCGACATGGTTGTTAAAGCAGCGATAGCAATTAGTGGGTATGCCCATGAACCCATGTTTGAAGTAAATAATCGCATTAATTGACCGGAAAATACCGTTCCGTTTTCTGAAAATGATTCGCCGGTACCATACATTACTAAAGCTCCAAGTGCTACAAAACCGATTGAAAGTACTGCTGTACCAATATATCCTACATTAAAGTCGAAAAGCGATTCTTTAACTGATGGAATATGTTTACCTGCTTTGCTTTTTGCAATCGACCAGAATGAGTGCCACACAGAAATATCAATAGCCGATGGCATCCAGCCTGCAATAGCTATTAATAGGGCAATGTCAGTAAACCCCCAGTTAAAATGTCTTGCGAATTCCGGGTTTGGATGAAATCCCTTTGTTGATGCAAATATTACAGCTACAATTGTTGATGTTGCTAGCAGAATTATAATTACTTTCATTACTTTATCTAATACCGAATACTTCCCAAAAGCCACGATTGCTGAACCAATCCCCAGAATCAGAACTGTCCAGTAAAATGTTGACATCACATCATGAAATACAAATGAAAATATTCCTGCTGTAACTACTGTTATTGCAGCTTGTAATGTAAACATGGTTGCAATTGTTAAAAACAAATATACTATAAGAGCCCATTTTCCTAAACGCTTATAACCATCGAGCAAACTCTCCCCGGTTGATGTGGCATATCTGGGGCCAAACTCAAAGAATGGATATTTAAACAAATTAATCAGCAGAATAATTCCAACTAACTGAAAACCATAAATTGCTCCGGCACGTGTCGATTGTACCAAATGCGATACTCCTATAGCTGCTCCGGCCCATAAAAGGCCTGGACCTAAAGATTTTATCAGATTTTTTGAATTCATTTGTAAATAATTTTGAAAAACAAATTTAATAAATAGAGCGCGACAGATTCATTTTAAACATGTATTTAGTTTTTAACTTGAAATTAACAGGGAAACAAATTCATATTCATACTGATTTAATCGGTTGATTTTGCTTTGTCTATCCATAAGTTGAAGATATTTGGTTTGTTAAACACTTATTTTTATATTTGCCAACCTAAACGATTTAAGGTTTTTTTGAACTTATTTTTAATATTGTCCTGTTTGGTAATTAAAATGCATAATTACAGGTTGGTATAAATAAAAAATAAACTTTGAATTAATATAAAAAGAAAGAATAATTTAATTATTAACTTAAATAAAAAAGTAAATGAAAATTCTGATTTGCTTAAGCAATGTTCCAGACACTACTACAAAAGCTAAATTTGTGAATGATAATAAAGCTTTTGACACAGCAGGAGTACAATGGATTATTAATCCCTGGGATGAACTTGCATTAACCCGTGCTTTAGAATTGAAAGCGAATGCAGCTAATAATATTGAAAAAGTTACTGTAATTACAGTTGGTAAAGTTGATGCTGAACCTACCATTAGAAAAGCTCTTGCAATAGGTGCTGATGATGCTGTTCGAATTGACGCCGAACCAAAAGATGCATACTTTGTAGCTGCACAGATTGCCGAATATGTTAAAACAAATCCTTTCGATATTATTGTTAATGGTATAGAATCGAGTGATTATAATGGTTCTGCAGTTGGCGGAATGGTAGCAGAATTTTTAAATATCCCATCTGTTTCTGCGGTTTCAACATTAGAAATAGCAAATGGCGAAGTTAAAATTACACGCGATATTGATGGTGGTAAAGAAGTAATCAAATCTCAATTACCTGTATTGGTTGTTGTTCAGAAAGGTATTGCAAAAGAACCTATGATTGCTGCTATGCGTGGTATTATGATGGCAAAAACAAAACCCCTTGCTGTTGTTGCTCCTCAGGCAATTGATGCTTTAACCGAGATTGTAAGTTTTGAATTGCCAAAACCAAAACCTCCTTGCAAAATGATTGATCCTGAGAATGTAAAAGAGTTAGTTCATCTTTTGCAAAACGAAGCTAAAGTAATTTAGTTAACGAATCATTAATATTAACCAAAGTTCGAATTTAATAAATAAAATATATGTCAGTATTAGTATTTACAGAAAACTGGGATGGCAAATTCAAGAAACAATCGTTTGAATTGGTTTCTTATGCAGGTAAAATTGCAGAAATGCTAAAAACCCAAACTGTAGCTCTATCAATAGGGAATGTACAGGAAGATGAATTAAAAAAGTTAGCTAATTACTCAACAGATAAAATTATTACTGTTACCAACGACAAATTAAAAAACCTCGATAACCAGGCTTATACTTCTGTTATTGCCCAGGTAGCTGAAAAAGTTGGTGCTAAAGTAGTAATCATTGCAAACAACAACACGGGTAAAGCTATTGCTCCCCGATTGTCAGTTAGGCTTAAAGCCGGATTAGGTTCTGCAGTATCAAAATTGCCAATCAGTGTTGAACCATTTGTAATTTACAAAAAAGCTTTATCTGGTAAAGCTTTTGCAAATGTTGTAATTAAATCGGATGTTAAAATCATTACATTATCACAAAATTCATTCGAGTTTGCCGAAAATCCTAAACCTGCTGCAATAGAAGCGTTCGAACCTGTATTGAGTGGTGATATAAAAACCAATGTAACTGATGTTCAGAAACAAACGGGTAAACTTATTTTAACCGATGCGGAAATTGTTGTTTCTGGTGGTCGTGGTATGAAATCACCCGACAATTGGGGCCCAATTGAAGAATTAGCACAATTGCTTGGCGCAGCTACTGCCTGCTCCAGACCTGTATCTGACGAAGGATGGAGAACACACGAAGAACATACAGGACAAACAGGTAAAATTATTGCTCCTAATCTTTATATTGCTGCCGGTATTTCTGGTGCAATTCAGCACCTGGCCGGTATCAGCTCATCAAAATGTATTGTTGCAATTAATACCGATAAAGATGCTCCGATATTCGAAGCAGCAAACTATGGAATAGTTGGTGATGCAGCAAAAGTGCTTCCAGCATTGATTCAAGCTGTAAAAGAAAAATAATTTTTAATTTTACTCAGAATAGAACTCAAAGACAAAAGCGTATTAACAAATATCTTTTGTCTTTGTTCATTTTATACCACGAATTAAGTTCTGATAATTTGTGTTTTATAACGATTAATTTTTATTTTTGGCACTTAATTCCAAAAAGAGTATTACTTTTTAAAATAGAAAACAATGATTAGTACTATCGTTTTTATTCTAATGTTGGCTGTAGCAATAGCCTTTTTTACCCGCAATGTTCGTAAAATCTCACGAAATATTAAATTAGGCAAAGATATTAACCGAAAAGATAATCCGGTAAAAAGATGGTGGCTTGTTTTTAAAGTAGCCATTTTCCAGTCGAAAATGATGGGCTTGCCTATTGCCGGAATTCTTCACGTTTTTGTTTATGCAGGTTTTATCCTTGTAAATATTGAAATGCTCGAAGTTATGGTTGATGGTATTACCGGATCACATCGTGCATTTTCATTTTTGGGAAAATTCTATCCTGTTATAATAAGTGCAACAGAGTTCTTTGCATTACTTGTGATTATTGGATGTGTTGTTTTCCTTTTCAGAAGAAATGTAATTCGCTTGCCACGTTTTTGGAAACCTGAGATGACATCATGGCCTCGCCTTGACGCCAATATTATTCTTTTAACTGAAGTTGTTTTAATGACTTCTGTTTTCTTCTTGAATGCATCGGATTACATATTACAAACAAGAGAATTCGGACATTATGAGCAGGTAGGTTCCTTCTTTTTAAGCTCATTCTTTGTGCCATTAATCCAGAATCTTCCTTCTGAAACATTGGTTCTTATTGATCGCTCTTGTTGGTGGTTACATATTGCAGGGATCATGCTTTTCTTAAACTATATTCCTTATTCAAAACATTTTCACGTGTTTGTTTCGTTTCCAAACGTGTATTTCTCGAAACTTGAACCCGCTGGTAAAATTGCCAATATGCCTTCAATAACCAGGGAGATTAAAAGTATGCTCGGTAAACCTGTTGACCCTGAAGAAAATGTCGATATGGCTGCAATGTCTTTTGGAGCACAGGACATTAAGGATTTAACATGGAAAAATCTTATGGACGCATATTCATGTACTGAGTGTGGTCGTTGTACACGTGTTTGCCCTGCAAATATAACTGGCAAAAAACTTTCACCACGGAAACTGATGATGGATGCCCGCGATCGTCTCGAATTAACTGGTAAAAATATTGATAAAAAAGGGGTTGATTATAAAGATGATAAGTCACTTTTTGATTTCATCTCGGCAGAAGAATTATGGGCTTGTACAACATGTAATGCTTGTACTAATGAATGCCCCGTTAATATTGATCAGGTTTCTTTAGTTATTGAAATGCGCCGATACCTTGTTATGGAAAAAGCTGCTGCTCCTGGCGAGTTAAATGCAATTTTCAGCAATATTGAAAATAATGGAGCTCCATGGCAATTTTCTCAACAAGATCGCTTGTTATGGGCCAATGAACTTTATATCAACGAAAAAGCATAGATTGAATTAGATGGTTTGGAGTTTAAACAACTTTGAACCTTTAACCTGCCTGCCGACAGGCAGACTTTTAACTTTAAACTTATAAAAAATGGCTGAAAAACGTAAAATCGAAGTCCCTGTAATGGCTGACCTTTTTGCAAAAGGCGAAAAACCTGAATATTTACTTTGGGTGGGTAGCGCAGGTGCTTTCGACGACAGATACAAAAAAGTGATTAGAGCTTTTGTTAAGATTCTTACTCATTTAAATGTTAGCTATGCTGTTCTTGGAGTTGAAGAGTCATCAAGTGGAGACGTGGCTCGCAGAGCAGGAAATGAGATGCTGTATCAAATGCAAACGCTTACAAATATTGATATATTAAAAATGTATGAGGTGAAAAAAATCATTACTTGCGATCCTCATGTTTACAATACATTTAAAAACGAATACCCCGATTTTGACGGAAACTTTGAAGTAATACATCATACTCAGTTTTTACAGAAAATGATTGCTGAAGGTAAGCTCAAAATCGAAAGCAGCTTATTAAAAGATAAAACAATAACTTATCACGATCCATGCTACTTGGGAAGAGCAAATGGTGAATACAATGCTCCACGCGAAGTACTGGATTCAATTCCATCAACATTAAAAGAGATGAAACGAAACAGAAGTCAGGCTTTATGCTGTGGTGCAGGAGGCGGACAAATGTTTAAAGAAGCCGAAAAAGGTGAGAAAGAAGTATTCATGGAACGCACCGAAGATGTACTGGAAACAGGAGCCAATATTATTGTTACAGCTTGCCCTTATTGTATGGTGATGATGACTGATGGACTTAAATACAAGAACAAAGAAACAGAAATAAAAAATTACGATATTGCTGAATTAATTGAACAATCACTTGAATTATAAATTAATCAAATTATAAAATGGAAAAACAATTAACCATTAAAGGTGGCGAATTTCTTTTGAAACAAACAAAACCAAACGAAATTTTTATCCCCGAAGAGTTTAACGAAGAGCAGAAAATGATTGCGCAAACCTGCGAAGATTTTCTTGAAACTGAGGTTTTCCCTAATCTTGAAAGAATTGATCATCAGGAAGAAGGATTAATGGCCAGTATAGTTAAAAAAGCAGGCGAACTTGGTTTATTAGGTGTTTCTATCCAGGAAGAATACCAGGGTTTCGGACAATCATTTGTTACATCAATGCTTGCAAGCGAAAAAATGGGCGCAGGACATTCATTTGCAGTAGCTTATTCTGCACATACAGGCATCGGTTCGCTTCCAATTGCGTATTACGGAACGCATGAACAAAAAATGAAATATTTAACCAAACTGGCTACCGGTGAATATGCCGGAGCGTATTGTTTGACTGAACCAGGAGCCGGATCGGATGCTAACTCTGGTAAAACAAAAGCAGTTCTTTCTCCTGATGGCAAACACTATATCCTGAACGGACAAAAAATGTGGATCACCAATGGTGGTTTTGCTGATATTCAAACTGTTTTTGCAAAAATAGATAACGACCGTGTTTATAGTGCTTTTATTGTTGAAAGAGCTTGGGATGGTGTTGTTTTAAATCCCGAAGAAAAGAAAATGGGTATTAAAGGATCATCTACACGCCAGATTTTCTACAACGATGTGAAAGTTCCTGTTGAGAATTTATTAGGTAAACGAGGCGAAGGATTTAGAATTGCTTTGAATATTCTTCACATGGGACGTATTAAATTAGGTGGAAATGTCCTCGGTGCTGCAAAACGTGCTATTTCTCAATCGGTGAATTATACCAACGAACGTAAACAGTTTGGCACATTAATCTCTAATTTCGGATCAATTAAGCATAAATTAGCCGAGCAGGTTATTAAAACATTTACTACAGAATCTGCTGTTTATCGCGTTAGTAAGGATATCGACATTGCTATTGATATGTACAAAGCAATGGAAGGATGCGATTATGGCAGAGCGATTATGGATGCATTCGGTCAATATGGCTCAGAAGCTGCTATTATGAAAGTGTTTGGTTCTGAAGCTTTAGACTATGTTGTTGATGAAGGCGTTCAGGTAATGGGTGGTATGGGATTTTCAGCCGAAATGCCTGCCGACAGATCGTACAGAGATTCACGTATTAATCGTATTTTCGAGGGTACTAACGAAATAAATCGTTTGCTTGTTACCGATACTATTATTAAACGCGGGCAGAAAGGCGAAATTAAATTATTCGAAAAAGCTAAAGAAGTTGTTGCTGGTTTGGATAATTTAAAAAATACGTATGCTCCTAAAGGATATTTCGAAGACAAAGCATTCTTCGTTGAAAACTTTAAAAACATAGCTCTCATGCTGATGGAAGCTGCAGTCAATAAGTTCGAACGTACATTGGTTAACGAACAGGAAGTAATGAATAGTATTGCAGATATTTTAATGAATACTTATGTTGCCGAATCAACCATGCTGCGTGTTCAGAAACTGGAGTCAGGTCAAACACCTGACTGTATGAGCTTGTATCGCGATATTCTTGATGTATATGTATTCGAAACATCATTATTGATTTACAAACATGCAATGGATGCTATTTACTCGATTGATGACAATGCAATGACAAGTAAATTAATAAAAGGAGTAGAGATTTATACTAAATTACCTGGTGTTAATACAAAAGATGCTCGTAGAAGAATAGCAAATAAATTAATCGAAGAAAATAAATATTGTTTCTAATATTTTAGATTAAAAGTATAAGCCCCGTTTCGAAAGATTCGGGGCTTTTTTGATTTTGAAAGCTAAAGTTTTTCATTTAAATTTACGCGTCTTTAAAGCAATTAAAAATGAGTAAAAACAATAGTTTCGGCAATGGAATTGCAATACTTGGATCAGGAAATGTTGCTACTCATTTGGCAAAGGCATTATTTAATTCTGGTTATAAAATCAAAACGATTTATAGCAGAACCTTGGAGTCAGCAAAAGAATTAGCTTTAAATGTAAAATCTGATTTTACGAATAACCTAGTACAGGTTCCTGATGATGCCGATTTATATGTCCTTGCATTAAAAGATGAGATTCTTGAATACATAGTCCAGCATTTAAAAGTCAGGCATGGAATTGTAGTCCATACTGCCGGAAGTATTTCAATAGAGATATTTGAGAATACATTTAATAATTTTGGAGTTTTTTATCCATTACAGACCTTCACAAAAGGCCGTAATATTGATTTCTCAAATGTCCCATTATGCATTGAAGCGAATAACGAACAAACAAAGAATAAACTTTTTGAACTTGCACGAAGCCTCACAAATCAGGCAGACTTTATAGATTCAGAAAAAAGAAAAAAAATTCATTTAGCAGCTGTTTTTGCATGCAATTTTTCAAATCACATGTATTCTGTTGCTTTACATTTGTTAAGTGAGCAGGATGTTGATTTTAAAAAACTTGAACCATTAATTAAAGAAACTGTAAATAAAGCAATAAATTTAAGCCCCGATAAAGCACAAACAGGCCCCGCATTGCGAAATGATAAAAAAGTAATTGATGAACATATTGAAATGCTTAATAATTATCCCGAATTTCAAAAAATATATAAACTCATCAGCGAGAGCATCTATAAAATAAATAAAAAATAGAATATGAATATATGGCAAACTATAAAGAAAAACTGAAAAATATAAAAGCATTTATTTTTGATGTAGATGGTGTATTTACCGATGGTAAAATATATTTAGAACCGGGAGGCGAATTTGTTCGTGCTGTCGATATGAAAGATGGATATGCTGTAAACTATGCAATAAAACAGGGTTATATTATTGGAATAATTTCCGGCGGAAACTCTGAAGCTGTTCGCAAACGGTTTCAATTTCTCAAGATCACCGATATTTACATGAATTCGAAAGATAAAAAGTCAGATTTTGAAGATTTTTACTTTAAATACAACTTAAAACCAGAAGAGATACTTTACATGGGCGACGATATTCCTGATTACGAAGTAATGAAACTTGCAGGTTTATCTACTTGTCCGGCTGATGCAGTAGAAGAAATTAAGTCAATCGCTCATTATATTTCTACTTTCCCTGGCGGACAGGGATGTGTACGCGATGTCATTGAACAAGTATTGAAGTTACAGGGTAAATGGGTAAAATATTAAAAACCATTACATAAAATCATGATTTACTTCTTGCAGCTGATTCGTTATAAAAACTTATTAATTATTGTATTAACACAATATTTAATGCGTTGGTGTGTCATTAGGCCAATTTTAAGCGTATATGATTTTGAACTCCGGTTTTCCGAAATAAATTTCTTCTTTCTTGTTTTTTCTACTGTTTTAATTACTGCTGCAGGATATGTTATTAACGATTATTTTGATACAAAAACAGATTTACTAAACAGGCCGGAGAAAGTATTGATTGATAAAAGCATCCATCGCAGAACTGCCATTCTTATTCATGTAGTTTTAAATACATTGGGAATTGGCCTGGGTGCTTATATATCATTTTATATTGGTATTCCAATTTTATCACTTGTATTTGTTTTTATAACCGGAATTCTCTGGTTTTATTCTACAACCTATAAACGCCAGTTCCTTATAGGAAATATTATTGTAGCAATATTAACTGCTCTCGTACCGCTTATGGTTATTTTGTTCGAGATTCCTTTACTAAATAAAACCTATGGGTCACTAATGATAGAGATGAGATTAGACTTTAATCTTATCGTGATTTGGGTTTCTGCATTTGCTTTTTATGCTTTTCTCCTCACATTAATCCGCGAAATTATTAAAGATGTTGAAGATTTTGAAGGCGATAATGCCTATGGAAGACAAACTTTACCAATAGCTTTAGGTGTTCTCAATACAAAGATTATTCTTGTTTCATTAATTCTGCTTGTACTTTTTTCGTTGGTTTTTGCTTACATTCGTTTCTTAACCGATAATATTACTCTCATTTATTTTGTAGTTTTTTTATTATTTCCACTGTTGGTATTGTTCTATAAAATAATTATTGCCGATAATAAAAAGGATTATCATTTTGCAAGCAGCCTTTCAAAAATTATTATGCTGGCTGGAATAATGTATGCTTTGGTTGTCAACTATATTATTAACCAGAATATTAGCTTGTAGTTATGTTTATTCCGAATATAGACAAATTCAGGATCATCCTGGCATCTCAGTCGCCACGAAGGCAACAATTATTAAACGATGCAGGCATTACATTCGATGTTGTAATAAACTCTTCTGGCGATGAGAATTATCCCAAACAACTTGTTAAGGAACAAATAGCTGTTTTTCTGGCAAAATATAAGGCTAAATCATTTAATGGCGATTTAAAAGAAAATGAAATATTAATTACTGCCGATACAATAGTTTGGCTTAAAAATGAAGCACTTAATAAGCCGGTGGATTTTAACGATGCCGTTTCAATTCTTCAAAAATTAAGTGGAAACTGCCATCAGGTATATACAGGAGTTTGTATAAAATCTATCGATAAAGAAGTTGTATTTTCTGCCGGCACTGATGTTTATTTTAAAAAATTATCGCTTGAAGAAATAACCTATTATGTCGAAAATTATAAACCGTACGATAAAGCTGGTGCTTATGGTATTCAGGAATGGATAGGTTATATTGCAATTGAAAAAATTAATGGTTCATTTTTTAATGTCATGGGTTTACCTATTCAAAAGTTATATCACGAACTCGATAAATTTATAAATACCTAAATCGTATAAAATGAAAAAGATATTCTTGGTATTGTTTTCTATGATAATTATTGGTATCACTAGTTTGTCTGCCGACGAAGGTATGTGGATTCCAATATTATTAGAAAAATACACCATTGCCGATATGCAGAAAAAAGGGTTTAAGTTAACAGCTGAAGATATTTATAGCATTAATAAAGCAAGCTTAAAAGATGCAATCGTAATTTTTGGGGGAGGATGTACAGGAGAATTAGTCTCCGACCAGGGACTTCTTTTAACGAATCATCATTGCGGATTTGGACAAATTCAAAGACACAGTAGCATAGAAAAGGATTACCTTAAAAATGGATTCTGGGCTATGTCGAAAGAAGAAGAATTACCGAACCCGGGCCTTACTGTAAAATTTCTTGTTCGTATCGAAGATGTTACATCATCAATTTTAAATGGAGTTGATAATTCGATGTCACAAGAAGAAAAGAATAAAATAATTAATAAAAATATACAGTCTGTTGAAAGTAAGGCTATCGAAGGTTCAGACTATATAGCATCTGTACGGCCATTTTATTACGGAAATGAGTATTATTTATTTGTTTATGAAGAATTTAAAGATGTTCGACTTGTAGGAGCTCCTCCTTCATCAATTGGTAAATTTGGTGGAGATACCGATAACTGGATGTGGCCCCGCCATACAGGTGATTTTTCTGTATTCAGAATATATGCAGGTAAAAATAATAAGCCGGCCGATTATTCAACAGAGAACGTTCCGTATAAACCGAAAAAGTTTTTAAATGTATCAATAAAAGGAGTAAATGAAGATGATTTTACCTGGGTTTTAGGTTATCCCGGTTCAACAGAAGAATACTTAACATCACATGCCATGAAATTAATTTCAGAAACCAGGAATCCTCACAAAATAAAACTCAGAGACGAGAGATTACGAATTATGAATGCATACATGGAAAATAATGATACCATACGGATTAAATATGCAAGTAAAAACTATGGAATAAGCAATTCCTGGAAAAAGTGGGATGGAGAAATTCGCGGATTGCAACGATTAGATGCTATAAATAAAAAAATGCAACTTGAGAAAGAATTTGAAGCCTGGACAAAAACAAACACTCAATACGAAGGTTTAATCAATCAATTTGAAGATAATTATAAAAACATTAACCCCTATGCTTTAGCCACCGATTATTGGAAAGAAGCTATTAATGGGATTGAAATTCTTGATTTTGTAGCAGATTTTGAAAAACTGATTGAATTGTCTGAAAATAAGACTGATACAACAATGATTCTGGAGGAAAGGAATAAACTGATTATGATTTCATCTGGATTTTATAAAAATTATGACTCGCGCATTGATAATGATGTTTTTAAAGCCTTATTACCAATGTATTTTTCGGGTGTAAATAAAGATTTCTACCCGCCTGTTTATTCATTAATTCAATCAGAATATAATGGAGATTTCGATAAATACATTGAAAAAGTATTACAGGAAACAATATTTAATAAACCAGAAAAACTATATAGTATTCTGTATAATTATACATCTCAGCGTGTTGGTGAGTTGAAAAATGATCCGGTTTATGCCCTTTATTCATCATTTCTTGATGTTTACAAAAACAAAGTTTCTGAAAAATATTTTGCAATTTCAGCAAAAAACGATAGTTTGTACAAAATCTACATGAATGGTTTGCGCGAAATACAACCACAAAAGAAATTTTATCCCGATGCAAATTTTACTATGCGTGTAGCATATGGAAAAGTAAAGGGATATTATCCAAGAGATGGCGTTAAATACCTTTATTATACAACTCTTGACGGAGTTATTGAAAAAGATAATCCGGCAATTTATGATTACAATGTTCCCGATAAATTGAAAGATTTATATACAAAAAAAGATTTTGGAGTTTACGAAAAAGATGGTTCAGTACCAATTTGTTTTATTGCCACGAATCATACCACGGGTGGAAATTCGGGTAGTCCGGTGCTTGATGCAGAAGGTAATTTAATAGGGCTAAATTTCGACAGGGCATGGGAGGGTATAGCTAGCGACATGATGTATGATCCCGATTATAGCAGGAATGTAACTCTTGATATTCGGTATGTACTTTTTATTATAGATAAATATGCCGGGGCAAAACATCTTATTAATGAAATGAACCTGATTAAGTAATTCGAAAATCGAAAAATTGAAAATTGTTAATGTATTTTCTTTGTAGGTAGTATATACATTCTTTATTTTCCTACGCTTTAATGTGCAATGTATTGATATTATTTCACTATTGTTCGGTAAAATTGAAACCAATAAAGATGTCGCAACTATGTTGCTTCATAAATTTTATAATGTATTTATCTACAAATATATAGCAACTACGTTGCTAATATAAATACTGCGTAGCAGTAAAATCTTTGTAGAATTAAACAGTAAATAAAAATGAAGCCACTTAGTGGTGAAATCTAAGAAAAGGCTTAATATTATTCATATTACAAGGTTTAGTAAAATTTTAATCGGACACCAATGATTATTTATATTAATAAGTATTTCTTTTTTAGATTAATTATAAATACTCATCCTGAGCATTGGAAATATACAATTATAATTTTTTTATATATAAGTAAATCAGTATATTGTATTTTAAATTATAGAACAAGTATGACTTTTATCATGAAATAATATAATAAATGTCATATTCTCGCTTATACAGTAGTTCTATATTTAGTTTTGAAAATCACATGAATATGTATAATTTAGGTGTTAGTAAAATAACACTGTTATAAAATTAACAAATTAATAAAACGAGAAGAAAATGCCAGAAATTAAAGAATTAGTTAAGCAATTGGCTGACAAGCATGGAAGAAATAGAGAAAGTTTACTTCCGATTTTACAAGGCATCATATCCGAAGAGAGATACATTTCGGATTTTGCTATGACTGAAGTTGCAAGAGAATTAGATATGTCTGCAGCATTGGTGTACGGAACAGCTACTTTTTATTCTTTTCTAGATACAGAACCAAGAGGTAAGTATGTAATCCGCTTGTGCAGAACCATTACCTGTGATATGAAAGGTAAAAAGCAAATCCTTAGAACAATTGAAGATTTATTAAAAATCGAAATTGGTGAAACTACAAAAGATAAGAAGTTTACATTACTTGAAACAAATTGTCTTGGCTGGTGCCACAAAGGTCCTGCAATGCTTATTAATGATGATGCATACACTGAACTTACTCCTGAAAAAGTGAGCGAGATTATCGGTGATTACATGAAAAACAGATAATATTAAATCAATTAAAGGAGATTTTAATTATGCCAGATAAACGACTAAAAAGAGTTGACCTTATATTCAGTGAAGACTGTATATATAAAGATGTTCTTACTAAAGCTCTCAATAAATCTAAAGAAGATATTATTAAAGAAATTCTCGATTCAGGATTAAGAGGTAGAGGTGGAGCAGGATTCCCAACAGGAATGAAATGGAAATTTACATCAGAACAAACTGAATCTGAAAAATATGTAGTATGTAATGCCGATGAAGGCGAACCAGGAACATTTAAAGATCGCGAAATTCTGACCCGCGTACCTCATAAAGTTTTTGGTGGTATGGCTGTTTGCGGTAAAGCTATTGGTGCTAAACATGGATACGTTTATTTACGTGGTGAATACCGTTTCTTAAAAGCAGATATAGAGAAAGCTCTTGACCAATTCCATAAAACACTTAAAGAAATTGGCTCTGATTTTCAGATTCATTTACTAATGGGTGCAGGAGCATATATTTGTGGCGAAGAAAGTGCACTGTTTGAATCAATGGAAGGACACCGTGGTGAACCACGTAACAAACCTCCATATCCAACAATAGCAGGTTTCAGAAAAAAACCAACAGTTATCAATAATGTTGAAACATTGGTTTACGCTTTTATGATTTGCAATATTGGCTCTAAAAAATTCCACGATTTAGGTACTGCCGATTCAAGAGGATCTAAAGTATTCTCCGTTTCAGGTGATACCCCGATTCCAGGAATTTATGAATTGGAATTGGGAATGTCATTAGAAACATTCGTTGAAGAATTTGGTGATGGTGATACTAAAGCGGTTCAAGTTGGAGGTGCTTCAGGTTTCTGTGTTCCAAGAAAAAAATTCAAAGACACAATTATTGGTTTTGAAGGTGTTCCTACAGGTGGATCAATGATGCTTTTCAATAGTTCTCGTTCAATGTATAATGTATTGAAAAACTATGTTGAATTCTTTGAAGAAGAATCGTGCGGACAATGTACTCCTTGCCGTGTAGGTTGTCAACAACTTAAAAAAGGTATAGAAGCTGTTAAAAAAGGTGAAAAATCTGCAGCTTATTTAGATTCTTTGCAAAAATTGGCCGATACAATGAAAATAACTGCAAAATGCGGGCTTGGCCAATCTGTTGCAAACTCATTCTCTTCTATTGTTGACAATTTTAAAGAAGAAATGATTTACTAATAAATTTTATCAATGTAAATATTAAATTGAAGATAAAAAATGGCTAAAACAGTAAATTTAAAAATAGACGGCATCGATGTTAGCGTTGAACAAGGAACGACTGTTCTTGATGCTGCAAAAAAATTAAATATACATATTCCTACATTATGCTATCACGAAGATTTATGTGTTGCAGGAAATTGTAGAGTGTGTGTGGTTGAACAGGAAGGCGCAAAAAATTTAGTAGCATCTTGTGCTATGCCTGCTTCTGAAGGAATGATTATTCATACCAATACTCATAAAGTTAGAAATGCACGCAGACATGTTGTCGAATTGTTGCTTTCTGAACATAATGCTGATTGTACAAAATGTTATAAAAATACCAAATGCGAGTTGCAAAACCTTGCTAGTGAGATGGTTATTACTGAGCCTATGTTCATCGATTTGGTACCTTTTAAAGAGTATAAAATTGATAAACAATCACCATCAATTATAAAAGATGACAGTAAATGTATTCGTTGTCAGCGTTGCGTAAGAACATGCCATGAATTACAGCATGTAAGTGCATTGGGTGTTGCTTACAAAGGCGATCATATGAAGATTTCTACTTTCTTCGAAAATCCAATGTATGATGTAGTATGTACAAACTGTGGTCAGTGCGTAAACCGTTGTCCTACAGGAGCATTGATTGAGAAAAATTACATAGATCAGGTTTGGGATGCTATTTACGATCCAAATAAACATGTTATTGTTCAAACTGCTCCGGCTACTCGTATCGCATTAGGCGAAGATCTTGGCATGGAACCAGGTAGCATTGTAACTGGTAAAATGGCTGCATCATTAAGACGCCTTGGCTTCGATTCAGTTCTTGATACTGACTTTACTGCTGACTTAACCATTATGGAAGAAGGTACTGAATTATTAACCAGACTTAAAAAAGCTTTGGTTGATAAAGATCAAAGCATTAAACTTCCTATGTTTACTTCTTGCTCACCAGGTTGGATTAAGTTTATTGAGCATTTATATCCGGAATATCTCGATAATTTATCAACTTGTAAGTCACCTCAACAAATGTTCGGAGCACTTGCAAAAACATATTATGCACAGAAGAAAGGTATTGATCCTGCAACAATTGTTAGTGTTTCAATTATGCCTTGTACAGCTAAGAAATTCGAAGCTGCACGTCCTGAAATGCGAGATAGTGGCTTCCAGGATGTTGATCTGGGTATTACTACTCGTGAACTTGCTGTAATGATTAAACAAGCTGGTATAGAATTCGAATCTTTATCTGATGAAAAATTTGACAGTATAATGGGTGAATCAACTGGTGCTGCAGTTATTTTTGGAGCTACAGGTGGTGTTATGGAAGCAGCACTTCGTACAGCTTACGAACTGGTAACAGGTCGTGAAGTGCCATTTAAAAACCTGAATATTACTGCAGTACGCGGAATGGAAGGCGTTCGTGAAGCTTCTGTAAAGTTAGAAAATGTTTTACCTGCATGGAGTTTCCTTGAAGGTGTTGAGTTAAAAACTGCAGTAGCTCATGGTTTAACAAATGCACATCAAATAATGGAAGCAATTAAAAAAGGTGAAGCAAACTATCACTTTGTGGAAGTTATGGGATGTCCAGGTGGATGTATTGGTGGCGGAGGCCAACCAATTCCTACTACTCCTGAAATTCGCAGAAAACGAGCCGAAGCAATTTATCGCGAAGATGAAGGTATGAAAATACGTAAATCACACGAAAATCCCGAAGTAATTCAGATTTATAAAGAGTTCCTTGGCGAACCTCTTGGCCATAAATCACACGAATTATTACATACACATTATCACCCTCGTAAAAGAGTATAATTAAAAATGTTTTTTAAGAAAGGAGCTGTTTAGCTCCTTTTTTTGTTTTATTACCCGAAGTGTTTTTTCTTCATTGCATTTCGATTTCAACGAATCGTTCAAACTTTCTTTAAGTATAACAAATGCTGATGATAAACCGGTAAATACCCTATACTCTTTAGAGAAGCAAAATCAATGCTGCTCGACAAAATTGATCTTATTGAAGATACCATTTATATAAAAATAGTTTTTTAATGATCTGAGAAAGTGTAAATGGGAAAACACCATTATTTATAATTTCCTGTACCCCAAATTTAAATACGTATTAATAATATAATTAAATTTTTAATGAGATTATTTCTAAATAACAAAATAAGTTGTAAAACATATTTAGATTAATTGCTATTAAGTAACACATAATCAATGATATAGAAATTATTTTTTATTTAATTCAGAAATAAAGTGTGAAAAAAATAACAGTGTGAAAAATGTAACAAAAAAGTATTTATCTTTGCAGTGAAATATTATAATTGTCATTGGAATCTAGTTAAACACGATTAAATTTATTTCTGAAATGAAAATTAGAGATGTTGTAGGAATAATTGAAGGTGATGTAGTTTGTGGCCATGAATTATTAGATAAAGAAATATTAAGAGGGTTTGCTTCAGATTTAATGAGTGATGTTTTAACCCTCGATACGGATGATGTTCTTTTAATTACAGGACTTTCAAACACTCAATCAATTCGGACAGCCGAAATGTCTGATATCAATTGCATAATATTCGCCAGGAATAAAAAAGTGAACCAGGAAATGATAAATCTGGCAAAAGAATCAAATATTGTTTTAATAGAATGTGAAAGTTCTGTATTCAAAACTTCCGGGAAATTATATAACGCGGGAATAAAACCTATTTTTTAAACAAATGTATTTTGAGTTCGACATAGAAGGTGGTGATTTCTCGAAAGCGGGTTATGCATCTAGTCAGTTGAAGAAAATTTTGAAACAACTGGTTGGTGATCATAAAATTGTTAAACGAACGGTTGTTGCTCTTTATGAAGCAGAAGTGAATGTTGTTGCCCACGCATTTTCTGGGAAAGTTATAATCAATATTGATACTGATAAAATTGAAATTCAGGTAAATGATAAAGGCCCTGGAATTAGTGATATTCAGCTGGCAATGAAAGAAGGTTATTCTACAGCTTCGGAGAAAGTTAGAGAAATGGGTTTTGGTGCCGGTATGGGACTATCGAATATAAAAAATAACTCGGATGAGTTTTATTTATCAAGCGAAGTAGGGCTTGGAACGAAATTAACAATTATTGCTTATTTGGTAAAAGAATAAATCATGGAGCAAAATGTTTTTCATCATGCATTAAAAATTCATAAGGACCTGTGCGTAGGTTGTTCGCATTGTATGCATGTTTGCCCGACAGAAGCCATAAGAGTAAAGGATGGTAAAGCAGAATTGTTCGAAAACCGCTGTATTGATTGTGGTGAATGTTTCAGAGTATGTCCCGTACATGCTATTATTATAGAACAGGACGATTTTAATAAGATTTTTCAATACAAATACAGGGTTGCATTATTACCAGCAATTTTAATTGGCCAGTTTCCCGAAGATGTTAAGACATCACAGATTTATAATGTTTTAATGGATTTGGGGTTTACAGATGTTTATGAAGTTGAGCATGGTGTTGATATTTTAAAGGATGCCATTAAAGATTATGCCAAACAAAATGATAGTAGAAAACCATTGATATCGTCTTTTTGCCCCGCTGTTATTCGCTTAATACAAGTGAAATTCCCCGCTTTGGTCGATAATATCATTCTTTTGCACCCACCATTGGATATTGCAGCACTTTATTATAAGAAAAAGCTTATTGACCAAGGTGTAGATGAATCGGATATTGGAATATTTTATATCACTCCATGTGCTGCAAAAATTGCTGCAGTCAAAAGCCCAGTTGGCGAAGAAAAATCTCCCATTAACGGTGTAATTAATATGGATTTTATTTTCAACAAAGTATATACAAGTGTACGCAGAGGAGACTTTAAATCTAAAGCAGAGGTTGATCAGGAATATTTATCACCGGAAGGAACCGTTTGGAGCTTAACCAATGGCGAGGTTGATGTTATGAAAGGACGCTGTTTGGCTATTGATGGAGTGCATAATGTAATGGATTTTTTGGAGAAAATCGAAAACGAAGAAATTAAAGATGTTGATTTTCTTGAGTTACGTGCTTGCGACCAAAGTTGTGCCGGTGGCGTGTTAACAACTACAAATCGCTTTTTAACTGTTGAACGATTAAAAAAACAGGCCAAACATCTTAAAAAAAATAACACGGGAATTGATTCAAAAGATATCTTGAAATACAGGAAGTATTTAAATGAAAATATCAATATAGGCAAGATTAACCCGCGTTCAATGATGAAACTGGACGAAAATATGGCTGAAGCTATGAATAAAATGCGTCGTGTAAAGGAAATTATGAAGTGCTTACCTGGTGTTGATTGTGGTGCTTGTGGCGCTCCAAATTGCCAGGCTTTGGCCGAAGATATTGTTCAGGATCGTGCAGCAATTAATCATTGCATTTTTATTCAACGATTGTTCGAGAAAAAAGGAATAATTGATATGGATCAATCCCACGATATTATGAAGAATATTTGGGGTAAAGAAAAGTTAAACCGTAAATGTTAATCAATATAAGCTATGCAAGTTGCAGATATAATAAATAAGCTGGAATTAGAGGTTGTTTGCGGACAATCTGGGCTCAGCAGGGAAGTAACCGGAGGTTATGTTTCTGATTTGTTGAGCGATGTAATGGGTAATTCGAAAGAAGGACAGGTTTGGATTACACTGCAAACACATAAAAATGTGATGGCTATTGCCTCTCTTAAAGATTTAGCTGCTGTTATTCTGGTTAAGGGGTTTGTACCCGATAATGATACCGTGGCTCAAAGTAACGAAGAAGGTGTTCCTGTATTGGTAACAAAAATGAACACGTTTGAAATTGCAGGCAAACTATACGAATTGATTAAGTAAAATGAATTTTTACAAGGCCGATTTACATATTCATACTGTATTATCACCTTGTGGCGATTTAGAAATGAGTCCTTTAAATATTGTTAAAAAAGCCAAAGAAAAAGGAATCGATATTTTAGGGATCACGGATCATAATAGCACTAAAAATTGTAAATTGCTTGATGATATTGCAAAAACGTACGATATTCTGGTATTAAAAGGAGTAGAAGTTACCACAAAAGAAGAAGCACATTGCTTGGCGTTCTTTGAAAATGATGATGAATTGTTTGAATTTCAGAGTTACCTGGATTTTCATATCCCCAAAATTAGAAATGATGTAAATAAATTTGGTTATCAGGTAGTTGTTGATAGAAATGAAAATATTATTGAGCAAATCGACTGGCTTTTAATTTCGGCGCTGGATGAAACTATAAACCAAATAGAAAAAAAAGTGCACAGCTTAAATGGATTGTTTATTCCTGCACATATCGATAGAGCAAGATATTCAATTATAAGCCAGTTGGGGTTCATTCCTCCTGACTTACATGTTGATGCATTGGAATTATCAAAATTTATTTCAAAAAGTGAGTTCATCAAACAAAATAATTACCTGCCGAATTCTTGTTTTATTCAAAGTTCAGATGCTCATTTTATAGAGAATATTGCTGATGTTTCAACTACATTTCATCTGAACGGGAAATCGTTTAGCGAAATTAGAATGGCATTAAAATCAGAAAATGGCAGAAAGGTTATTTTGTAATGAATACTATTTCAATGCACATATTAGATATTGTTCAGAACTCTATACGAGCTAAAGCAACTCTTATCGAAATAAGTATTCATGAAAATAGAGTGAAAAATTATATTGAGATAGTAATAAAGGACAATGGTGAAGGAATGGATACTGAATTGTTGAATCATGTAACCGATCCATATACAACAACCCGAACAACCCGTAAAGTGGGTATGGGGATTCCGCTTCTGAAGCATAGTGCCGGGCAGGCTAATGGATATTTAAAAATTTATTCCGAAAAGGGAGTTGAAACTTCAGTCCAGGTTACATTTCAGTACGATCATATCGATAGGCCTCCTTTGGGGGATATTTCAGGAACAATTGTTTTGCTTGTTGCAGCAAATCCTGATATTGATTTCAAATATATTCATGAAGTAAATGATAATAAATATGAATTTAATACTTGTGAAGTAAAAGGAATATTGGAAAATGTAAGAATTAATGATCCCAAAATTAGGGGAATGTTAAAAGAAATGATAAATGAAAACCTTAGCGAATTATATGTTATATAATATTTATGTTTAAGGATATATAATTTAAGATGATTCTTAATACCTAAAGCAATAATTTTGTAAAATATTCTGGAAAATACATTTCAATTAAAATACAAAGTAAATATGACAAAAATAAAAACTTTGGCAGATCTTAAAAAGATGAAAGAAGAACTGCAAACAAAAGTAGATCTCCGGGAAAAAGGAGATAGCGCTGAAAACTACGTTCAGATAAAAGTAGGTATGGCAACTAGTGGAATTGCTTCTGGCGCTAAGCAGGTTATGGATTTCCTAATTGAAGCACTGGAAAAAAGAAACATTGAAGCTGTTGTTACACAAACAGGTGATATGGGGTACTGTTTTGCAGAACCTACTATTGAAGTTAAAAAGCCAGGTGAAGAACCCATTGTATTTGGTTATGTTGATATGAAAAAAGCCGACGAAATTATTGAGAAATACATAAAACTGGGTGAACTGGTAGATGGAATTATACCTGTTAATTATCAAGTTATTGATGATAAATAATGATATAAAGGAGGAAGAATAATGACAAAATATAAAATGCATTTGCTTGTTTGTGGTGGTACAGGATGTAGAGCTTCTGCAAGCGATTCTGTAGTCGAACATTTGAAAATGGAACTCGAAAACAAAGGCCTTCAAGATGAAATTCAGGTTGTTATGACCGGTTGTTTTGGTTTTTGCGAAAAAGGCCCAATCGTGAAAGTTTCACCCGATAATACATTCTATGTTCACGTGAAACCTGAAGATTCAAAAGAAATTATTGAAGAACACATTATTAAGGGGAGAAAAGTTACCCGGTTATTATATCAGGATCCTGAAAAGAAAGAAGCAATTACTGATTCAAAACACATGGATTTTTATAAAAAACAAATCCGTATTGCATTGAGAAATTGTGGTTTTATCGATCCCGAAAATGTTGAAGAATATATTGCCAGAGAAGGCTATATGGCGTTGGGTAAATGTCTTACTGAAATGACTCCCCAGGATGTTATTAAAGAGATTAAAGAATCAGGGTTAAGAGGACGTGGAGGAGGCGGATTTCCAACCGGATTAAAGTGGGAAATCGCGTCTAAAAACCAGGCAGACCAAAAATATGTTGTTTGTAATGCCGACGAAGGCGATCCGGGCGCATTCATGGATCGTTCTGTTCTGGAAGGCGATCCTCATGCTGTTCTGGAAGCCATGGCTATTTGTGGTTATGCAATTGGTGCTACAAAAGGATTAATCTACATTCGTGCAGAATATCCTTTGGCAATTAAAAGGCTTAAAATTGCTATTGATCAGGCACGCGAATATGGTTTATTAGGTAAAAAAATATTTGCTGCCAATTTTGATTTTGATATTGAATTAAGATATGGTGCAGGTGCTTTTGTTTGCGGTGAAGAAACGTCATTAATTCACTCTATGGAAGGTTTACGCGGTGAACCTACAATTAAACCTCCATTTCCAGCGGAAAAGGGTTATCTTGGAAAACCATCAAACGTGAACAATGTTGAAACATTTGCATCTGTTCCTGTAATTATTAGAAAAGGCGCAAACTGGTTTAATAAAATTGGAACCGAGAAATCTAAAGGTACTAAAGTATTTGCTTTAGCCGGGAAAATTAATAACGTAGGTTTAATTGAAGTTCCTATGGGAACAACATTACGCGAAGTTATTTATGAAATTGGCGGTGGAATAAAAGGAGGGAAAAAATTCAAAGCTGTTCAAACTGGTGGTCCGTCGGGAGGCTGTTTAACTGAAAAACATCTCGATACACCTATCGATTTTGATAATCTTATTGCTGCCGGTTCTATGATGGGGTCTGGTGGAATGATTGTTATGGACGAAGATAACTGTATGGTTTCTGTTGCCAAATTCTTCCTCGATTTTACAGTTGAAGAATCTTGCGGAAAATGTTCTCCTTGCCGAATAGGTAATAAAAGATTACACGAATTATTAGATAGAATTACAAAAGGCCAGGGAACTATGGACGATCTTGTTCGATTAAGAAATATGAGCAATGTAATTAAAGATACTTCATTATGTGGTTTAGGACAAACATCGCCAAACCCTGTTTTATCTACATTAGATAATTTTTACGATGAATATTTGGCTCACGTGAAAGATCATAAATGCCCTGCGGGTGAATGTAAAGATTTGATGAAATATTTCATTATTGCGGAGAATTGTGTTGGTTGTACTGCATGTGCACGCGCTTGTCCGGTAGGTGCTATTACAGGAGAAAAAAAAGAGGCTCATTTTATAAACTCCGAAACATGTATTAAATGCGGGGCTTGTATGGAGAGATGTAAATTTGATGCAATCATTATTAAATAATAATTAGTTATACAATGGAAAAAGTAAAATTAACTATAGATAACAAGCTTGTAGAAGTAGAAAAAGGGACTACTATATATAAAGCTGCCAGGCAATTAGGTATAGATATCCCTGTACTTTGCTATATGAATCTCGAAGGACTTGGTATTGAGAATAAACCGGGTGGTTGCCGTATTTGTGTTGTCGAAGTAGAAGGGAGAAGAAACCTGGCTCCATCGTGTTCAACCGATTGTACCGAGGGTATGGTTGTTAATACTCACTCTATGCGTGTTATTAATGCCCGCAGAACAGTTATGGAGTTTATCCTGTCCGATCACCCTAAAGATTGTCTGACTTGTTCTAAGTCGGGTAATTGTGATTTGCAAAATATGGCAATAAAATTAGGAATCAGGGAAATACCAGGGCAGGAATATGCTGCTATGTCAACCTATAAAATGGATTTCTCACCATCATTAATCCGTGATTTGGACAAGTGTATCATGTGCCGTCGTTGCGAGATGATGTGTAATGATTTTCAAACTGTAGGTGCTCTTTCAGCATTTAAACGTGGATTTGAAGCTGCTGTTGGGCCCGCTTTCGAAATGGATATCGAAGATTCTACTTGTACATATTGTGGCCAATGTGTTGCAGTTTGCCCAACAGGTGCATTAACTGAAAAAGATCATACACGAGAGGTTATTAATGCCCTTTCAGACCCTACAAAAACTGTTATCGTACAAACAGCTCCTGCTGTTCGTGCTGCATTAGGCGAAGAATTTGGATTAGAACCAGGAACATTAGTTACAGGAAAAATGGTAGCTGCATTGCGTCGTTTAGGTTTTAACTATGTATTCGATACCGATTTTGCTGCCGACTTAACTATAATGGAAGAAGGTACAGAATTATTAGGCCGATTAACAAAACATTTAAGTGGCGATAAAGAGGTAAAATTGCCAATACTTACATCGTGTTGTCCGGCATGGGTTAATTTCTTCGAGAATAATTTCCCGGAAATGAAAGACATCCCATCAACAGCACGTTCACCTCAGCAAATGTTCGGTTCAATTGCAAAAACTTATTTTGCTGATAAAATTAAAGTTAAACGCGAAGATTTAATTGTGATATCTATTATGCCTTGTTTGGCTAAAAAATACGAAGCACAACGCGATGAGTTTAAAGTTAACGGAAATCCTGATGTTGATTTTTCACTTTCAACACGCGAGTTAGCTCATTTAATTAAGCAGGCAAACTTAGATTTAAAATCTTTACCGGATGAAGATTTTGACAAACCACTTGGCGAATCAACTGGTGCAGCAGTAATTTTTGGTGTTACGGGTGGTGTTATCGAAGCTGCAGTTCGTACAGCTTACGAATTACATACAGGTAAGAAACTTGCCAGAATTGAATTTGAACAATTACGTGGTATGGAAGCTATCAGAAAAGCTACCATCGATTTCAATGGTACTCCTATTAATATTGGTATTGCCCATGGTTTAGGAAATGCCCGCAAACTACTTGAAGATATTAAAGCAGGGAAATCAGAATTTCATGCAATAGAAATTATGTCGTGCCCTGGCGGTTGTATTGGTGGTGGTGGTCAGCCATTACATCATAGCGATTCAAGCATACTTACAGCTCGTACAAAAGCTATTTATGCAGAGGATGAAGGCAAAACAATTCGTAAATCGCACGAAAACCCTTATATCATTAAACTGTATGAGGAATTCTTAGGTAAACCAATGAGTGAAAAAGCTCACCATTTGTTGCATACACATTATTTCGACAGGAGCCGAAAAATTGAAATCAGCTAGTTTGAAATTTAAATTGGAGGAAAAATCAATGTCAAGAATAAAAGTTAAAATAAAAGAAAAAGACTTAAATACGATAAAAGAAATATGCAAGTCTTTTAATAACGAACAGGGTGAGTTAATTAATGTACTACATAAAACACAGGAACATTTTGGATATTTGCCTGCCGAAATACAGGAGGTAATTGCGAAAGAGCTGGAAATGTCGGTTGCAAAGGTGTATGGTGTGGTTACATTCTACTCGTTCTTTACCATGAAACCTAAAGGCAGATTCCCCATTTCAATATGTACCGGAACAGCTTGTTATGTTCGTGGTGCCGAGAATGTTTTAGGTGAATTTAAGCGCCAGTTGAATATTGAAGTGGGCGAAACTACTTCTGATGGTAAATTCTCTTTAAGCTGCTTACGTTGTGTAGGTGCTTGCGGATTAGCTCCTGTTGTTCAGGTAGGTGATAAAACTTACGGGAGAGTTTCACCCGAAGGAGTTAAAGATATTCTGGCAGAATATAACGATAAGTAGAAAGATAGAATCAAGATTATTAGACACAAGACTTTAGGTAAAACTATTTTCTTGTCCTGTGCTTAAAATCTAGCTGGGTACTAATATATTTTTAGGATTAATTTAGGGTAATTTTATACGGATTATTTAACATGAAAAAGCATCCTTCGGGGTGCTTTTTCTATTTGGAATATTTAAACAGGGATCATATTCACTAAATTTATCTTAATCTGGTGAATACGATTAAATAAACTTCAAACTAACTTCTTTTAAGAATTTCTGTTCTAGCGTTTTGGCTATTCGTTTTACCACGGTTCTACGAATTTCAAGTTCAACCGGCAGGTTTGGGTCCTGGTGCGCTATATTGATTCGTGTTCCGATTATAAACTGAATTTCGTCGCTGTCTTTTATGAGTTTCACAATCTGGTCGGCAGGTCCTTTGCCTAATTGGTAATTATTATTATAGACCTTTAAAATTTCTGAAACCTTACTCAGGGTTAATATTCCTTCGGTTACTAAATCAATACCAGCCATATACGAAATGGGAGGTAAGTCAGGATCGTCGAATTCGAAACTATCTGTAATTTTTAAATCCAGTTCGCGTGCAATAATATCGCCGGTAGTGGCACCGCAAAGAATTTTTCGCCCGTCGAAATTTCGTACTGCATCAGCAAGCTGTTTATCACGTTCTTCTTCGTAGGGTGGCCCGGTACAAATCAATAATTTACGTGGTTCACGAAAATAGATTGAAGCACAACTGGCATCATCCTTTGCATGATAACCATCGTTCTGATATGCTATACTTACTACTTTACCTGATAGTTTGTAAGCTGATATTTTAGGATCGTTGATAATTAACCGTTTGACAAAAGACTCCAGGTTATCAATTCCCCAGCCAAAAGGATACTTGTCGGAACCTAATCCCGACTGAGTAATTCCATCGGAACAAAAAATAATTCTATCTTCAATTTGTGTATCAAAGGTACAGCTGCGAAGTTCTTTTCCTGCATTTTTTTCACTTTGCAAGATAATACATTTCCATTCCGGATCGAATTTTTTATTATCTCTGAATATTAATGTATTCGGGTTATCGTATTCTAATATTGTCGTTTTTCCGGTAGTTTCAATATCTATAATAGTAAATGTGGAGTAACTAATTTTTCTCTGGCTGCAAACCGGCAGCGTGTTCATTATTATTTCGGCAATGCGGTTAACATCCTTATGCTCTTTGGTAAAGTTTAAAGCCATAGTAGCTGTAAGAGTAGCCAGCATGTTTGCTTTAATGCCATGTCCCATACCGTCAGATAAAACAACAATGGTACGCCCTTCGGATTTAATTTTTTCAGAAAGAAAAACATCGCCACAGATTCGTTCTCCCTCGTGGTTTTTTTGCTGGCAATCGACCTCAATATAGAACTTGTTTTCCATTGTTATTCTTCTTTCTTAAAAGTTTTATAAAGTTCTACTATTGAGTTTAGCATCTGTTCTGTTTCCGAAGCACCTTCACCTAGCAAAAACCCTATTTTTTGAACCATTTCCAGGTTTTTATCAATAACATCGTTTACCCGTTTTATCACTTCTTCTTTACGAACTTCTGGAGAATACATATCGCGAATTACCGCGCCTACGATTTTATCTTTACGAATAACAAAAATAGATAAGTTCAGAAATCGTTCATCGATGTATATATCGCGGTTCAAGATATTTTCGTTGGTCGAAAAAACATTGTTAAATAAGTTGTAAATATTAAAAGGAACCAGGGTTTTAAGGTCTGCACCAACCAGTTGAGGAATAACTTCATTAATAGCTTTAGCTTCTTCGCCTAAAATATCAATAAAACTGGTGTTTGATTGAATTATTTTCAGGTTTTTATCAATAATAACAATACCTGCATTTAGTTTATGCAACATATTATTAATGATATCTGATGCTTCCTGGGCAGCTTCTTTTTCTTTACGGGCTACTTGTTCAGAATCCTGTAATGCTTTTTGTGTTTGTGCCAGTTTTTCATTTGTCGAGCGTAATGATTTAATATATTCGTGGCGGTTTCTTAATGTGAAAGTCAGGCACATTTCTGTTTTAGCCAGGCCTTTAGAAACTGCAATTGCAAAGTCACGGCAAGAATTGTACCCGCATGCATTACAACCTAAATCGGGGTTTCCATTTTCTTTCCCAATGGCTTTAAGCACTTCTTGTATTTTTTCTTCTGACGGGGTTTCTATTCGCTGATCATCACTTTTAAATGTCCGGGAGTAATCCAAATCCCAGTATTTTTCAATTTCCTTTTCCCATGTTTTCAGGTCGAAATTTTTTAATCGCTTGTTTGCATAGTTGGTGACACGCGTTCTCCGAATAAATTTTTGGCCCCCGCGCGATGTTCCGGGGCCCATTAAACAACCTTCGCAATAATATAAATTAAAGTGTTTTTTTATAGTTTTTATTTCTTCATAGAACTGCCGGGTGGCATTTATCATATTCGATTTCCCTTCGGCAGTTATTACAGTTCCGGTAAGCAAATCTTCACTGATATTGGATGCCTGAATAATACCATTTGATATTGGAAAAAGCGAACCTTTGTATCCTATAGGAGCATCGAATTCAGAAAATTCAAGAGTACTTTCGTGAATATTAAATTCATTAAATAACTCTCGCAATTCAATAAATGTCAGTACGGCATCAATCCGGCCTTCTCCTGAATAATCGGTTGCTTCATTTTTATTTTCGATACATGGGCCTATATAAATTACTTTGGTATCATTACCGTAAAGTTTACGGACAATTTTTGCAGTAGCAATCATAGGAGAAACAAGAGGCACAAGGTTGTCGATAAGTTCGGGCTGGAATTTCTGAACATACGAAACAATAACCGGGCAGGCGGTTGAAATATAGTATTTCCCCTTAAAGTTATTAAAAAGTTCAGCATATTTTAACGATATAATATCGGCTCCAAATGATACTTCGTTTACATGATCGAACCCTAATTGTTTGAACATTTGAACAAACTTTCTGTAATCGGTTATATCGTGGAATTCGCCCGAAATACTCGGGGCTACTACAGCCACTTTTTTACCTTTTTCTTTTAAAAGAATTTTGGTTTGTTCTTTAGAGTCGAGAAAACGAATGGCATCCTGAGGACAAACGGATGTACAGCTGCCACATCCAATACAGCGTTCGGGGATGATTCGTGCATAATCTTTATTAACTTTTACTTCAATTGCATTTACAGGGCAAACCCTTACGCATGAATAACTTAAATCGCACTTTTCTTTAATAATCTCAACTAGTGGCATAATTCTATTTTTCGCTTGTATAACAGATAACTCTATAAAAATATGGATTCACATCAATAATATCCACGTTATTCTTTCTCAAAAATATTTTCGAGCAGGTAGATTATATTTTCGGGTGTAATATTCTGATATATAATATTATCTACTTTAAGCATCGGTCCGTTTTCACAGTTCCCAAAACAATGGCTTCCATGGAAATAAACTTGTTCTTCAAAATTATGTTCTTTTAAATAGGTTTTAATAATTTGAACAGTTTGTTTGTTTCCCCTTGAAAAACATGAACTACCAAGGCATATTACAATTTCTTTCTTCATCATATTCGTATTCTGGAATTCCCTAAAATTCAAAATTAGCAATTATATTCTAAACAAAAATAATTATACTAAAAATCAATATTTATTTACCTCAATGTTTTAATAGCATATTGAATAACATTAACATATAATTCAAAGTAAATCAATAAGATATAATAAATAATAATTATCATTTTTTATTTAATGTGAAAATATTAACAATGTTCATCTTATAACAATATTAATTTGTATATTTGTGGTGATAAGGGATTTAAATGATTTAACAAACAATCTGCATTATGCCCGATATTGATTCTATCCTTGAGAAATATTCTTATACTCAACACGATAATTTGATTCCAATTTTACAGGAGATACAGGATGATTTTGGGTATCTTTCAAAAGAAGCTCTTGTAAAAGTTGGGGATTACCTTAAAATACCAACAGGTAAAATATATGGACTGGCAACATTTTACAGCCAATTCAGGTTTGAACCTAAAGGCAAATATCATATCCGGATTTGTAATGGTACGTCCTGTCATATAAATTCAAATTTTATCATTTTAAAAGAATTAAAGAAAAAACTTGGGATTAATGATGGCGAAGTAACAAAGAATGGGTTGTTTAGCCTTGAAGAAACAGAATGTATGAGTGGTTGCGGTTTTGGCCCGGTAATGATGGTTAATGAAAAGGTTTATACAAGGTTAACCTTGGAAAAAGTACCTGAAATAATTCATTTTTATTTGCAAATTGAGAACGAATGATGGCTGAAATAACGAATCAAAATAATAAAGATTTTATAATAAACAGTATTCTTTTGAATGATTCAGAAAATTATACAAAAGATATTTTAGACAAATTGAGTTTTATTAAACGTGACAAAGTAACATTTCCGGTTATTACTGTTAGTCAGAATTCATGTTCAATAATTACTGGTACTCAAAATTTAACCCAAATAATAAAAGACTATCTTGTTGAAAGGGATATTAAAGCTCATGTTATTGAAGTCGGAAGCCTTGGTATTTGCTCAGTTGAAACATTAATTTCAGTACAATTACCAGGGAAAACCAAGCTTTTATATAAAGATGTAAGCGAAGAAAATGTTATTGCAATACTTGATGGAAATTTTAACAATTATATTGCTGAAGAAAATGTGTTTTGCCAGTTTAGAAATACGATGCACGAACCATATGAAAATTTACCTTATCTTGATGAGATATCATTTTTCAGTAATCAACAGCGAATTATATTAAAAAATTGTGGGATAATTGATCCGGGTTCTATTGATGAATATATTGCTTTTGGAGGTTACAAAACTTTTGTTAAAGCTATCAGGCATTATACCCACGAAGATGTTTGTAATATTGTAGATGAGAGTAATTTAAGAGGCCGTGGAGGGGAAGGTTACTTTACAGGTAAAAAGTGGAAAATCGCGTTAAATACACCTGCCGAACAAAAATATTTGATTTGTAATGCCGGCGAAAGTGATCCGGGAGCATTTATGGAACGGCTTTTAATCGAAAGCGATCCGCATAAAGTGGTTGAGGGTATTGCAATTTCTGCTTATGCTATTGGAGCGAAAAAAGCATTAATTTATATCGAATGGGAATACGATTTAGCAATCAAGCGTCTTTCAAATGCGATACAGCAAGCAAAGGAATATGGATTAATAGGACACGATATTCTTAAAAGCGGATATTCTTTGGATATAATTATTAAGAAAGGTGCCGGGGCGTATGTATGTGGCGAAGAAACAGCATTGATAGCAAGCATCGAAGGAAAAAGAGGACGGCCTCATTCAAAACCTCCGTACCCTGCTACTAAAGGATTATTTGGTCAGCCAACTATTGTGAATAATGTTGAAACCTTGGTAAATATCCCGATTATAATTGAAAAAGGAGCTAACTGGTTCAATTCTATCGGAACTGCTAATAGTAAAGGAACGAAAGTTTTCTCGGTTAGTGGCAAAGTTGAGTTTGTTGGTATGGTTGAAGTAGTAATGGGAACTAAAATTAGGGATATCATTTATCGAATTGCAGGAGGAATACCAAAAAATAAACGATTTAAAGCAGTTCATATTGGTGGCCCCTCAGGAGGAACATTGGGCGAAGAACATATTGATACTCTTGTTGATTACGATTCTGTTATTCTTACCGGGGCATCTTTAGGTTCAGCAGGAATGGTTGTATTAGATGAAGATAATTGTATTATTGATACGGTTAAGTATTTTATGAATTTTTTACAGAAAGAAAGTTGCGGCATTTGCATACCTTGCAGGGAAGGGACACGACGAATGTATGAAATACTTGAAAATATAAGTAAAAGACCTAAAGATGATTTTGGGCATACCACTCTTCAACGGTTTAAAGGTGTTATGCAACTCGAAAACCTTGCTGAAGTGATTAAAGATACATCCATGTGTGGATTAGGCAAAAAAGCAGCTAATCCGGTACTTACAACATTAAAATGGTTTCGCGATGAATATGAAGAACATATTTTCGAACGCAATTGTAGTGCAGGTGTATGTCAGGAATTAAGAACATTCGAGATTAATGTTGAAGCATGTACCGGTTGTACTTTGTGTGCAAAAAAATGTCCCACGGGTGCTATATTTGGTACTCCTAAAAATACTCATTTCATTGTACAGGATAAATGTATTGGTTGTGGCATTTGTTATGAAACCTGTAAGTTTAGTGCAATTATTAGTAAATAAAAGCAAAGAAATTATTTATAATGATAACCATTGAAGTAAATAATCAGCAGATTCAGGCAAAAAAAGGGGAAACAATACTCGAGGCTTTAAACAGGAATGGAATAAATGTACCTACATTATGCCGAATGGAAGGATTTTCCCCAACAGGAGCATGCCGATTATGTGTTGTTGAAGTTGAAGGTAAATCAGGATTAATTCCCTCGTGTTCTTTCCCGATTGACGAACCTTTAAAAATCAAAACACATTCTCCACGAGTTATTCGATCCCGTAAAATGCTTGTTGAATTGCTTCTGTCAAATCATCCCGACGATTGCTTGTATTGTGTCAGGAATGGGAATTGTGAGTTGCAGGATTTAGCTGAAGAATTAAATGTACGCGAACGAAGAATAGCAGGTAATAAATCAAAAGCCAGTATCGATCAATCGAGCCCCGGAATTGTTCGTGATCCTGCAAAATGTGTTTTATGCGGGCGTTGTGTCAGAATTTGTGAAGAAGTTCAGGAAGTCTCTACTTTCGATTTTATTAAACGGGGAAATAAAACATCCATTGCCACATCAATGAACAAAGATTTAAATTTTTCAAATTGTATTCATTGTGGTCAATGCATTATGGTTTGTCCGACAGGAGCTTTACATGAGAAAACAAATTTCGACGTGCTTCTCGAAATGCTTAATAATCCTGATATTAAAGTAATAGCTCAGTTTTCACCATCCGTAACTGTATCAATTGCAGAAGAACTGGGTATTCGTTCAGGGAAGGATATTAGCGGGCTAATTATTAATGCATTACATAAAATCGGGTTTTATAAAGTTTTCGATACTGCATTTGCTTCCGATATGCTAATTTATGAACAGGCAGCAGAACTGGTTGACAGAATAAAATATAAGGGTAACTTGCCATTAATTAGCAGTTGTTGCCCGGGGTGGATAAAATACATGGAACAATCGCATGTTGATTTAATGGAAAATGTATCAACCTGCAAATCGCCTCAACAAATGATGGGTTCTATGATAAAGAGCTTTTATGCACAGCAGGAAACTATTTCATCTGAGAAAATCTTTTCAGTTTCATTTATGTCATGTACTGCAAAGAAATTCGAAGCTCAACGCGAAGAAATGACTCATAAAGGGATTTCTGATATAGACCTTGTTTTAACTTCGCGCGAATTGTTAAAACTTATTAAGTTATACGGAATTGATGTTCAGTTACTCGACGAAGAGATTGCAGACAATCCATTTAATACGCGTAGTTCGGCAGGCAAGCTCGTTGCGGCTTCAGGAGGTATTGCAGAAGGTTTAATCAGAACATTTTATTTTCTGTCTTCAAAAAACGAAATCCCCGATTATAAAATTACGAAATTACGGAGTTCAAAGGACAGAAGAGAAATCTTTATTGATATTGATGATTCAAGGATTGGAGTAGCTGTAGTTAGTGGTTTGAAACATGCAAATAAACTACTTGAAGAGATTAGAAACGGCCGGGATGACCTGCATTATGTTGAAATAATGGCTTGCCCCGGGGGCTGCATAAATGGAGGAGGACAACCATTTTGCAATGATGATAAAATCTTAAAAGCACGTTTAAAAACGATTTATGATATTGACGAGAAAGAAGGTTTAAAAGTGGCTCATAAAAACCCGAATTTAATTCAATTGTATGAAAAATTCCTGGGAGAACCTTTGAGTGTAAAAGCAAACAGTTATTTACATACAAAATACAGTAAACGTGACGTTTTACTTTAATTAACTGAATAAAGGATAAATGGATAATTCAAAATTATCAAATAAAAACAGAGATTTAGTTTATACTGTAAAAAACAGATGCAGGGTATGTTATACCTGTGTTCGTGAATGTCCTGCAAAAGCAATAAAAATTATTAATGGCCAGGCCGAAGTATTAAATGAACGATGTATTGTTTGTGGCAATTGTACTAAAGTTTGTAGTCAGGGTGCAAAAGTATATTTGAATACAACTGAAAAAATGTTCGAGCTTTTAAAATCAGGGAAAAAAAATATTGCCATTGTAGCCCCGAGTTTCCCCGCTGAGTTCAAAGAAATTGCCAATTACAAGATATTTGTATCCATGGTACGGGCCATTGGTTTCGATGTAGTATCTGAAGTAGCATTTGGTGCCGATTTGGTTGCCATACAATACCGTAAATTAATAGATCAGGGAACAGATAAATGTTACATATCTTCAGATTGCCCTGCTATTGTTTCATATATTGAACATTATCATCCTGCATTGGTTAAAGATTTGGCTCCACTTGCTTCACCCATGGTAGCCATGTCGAGGGTTATGAAAAGAAAATATGGTGATAATATCAATCTTATTTTTATTGGCCCATGTGTAGCTAAAAAAGCTGAAACAGATGAGGTCGATGAAATGATAACATTTACTGAACTGCGTGATATTTTTATACAAATGGGTATAACACAAAAAACGGTTCACCCATCCGAATTTGATTCCCCCCTTGGAGGAAAAGGGGCAATATTCCCCATTAGCAGGGGATTGTTGCAAACAGCAGGAATTACTGATGATTTGCTCGTGGGAGATATTATTGTTGCTGAAGGGAGAAACAATTTTCAGGAAGCAATTAAAGAATTTGAAGATGGATTTATTAAAAATCAGCACCTTGAATTATTAGGATGCGAAGGTTGCATCATGGGACCCGGTATGTCAGGTGGAGGACGACAATATGCCCGAAGAATTCTTTTAAACAATTACGTGAATAAGAAAATAAATTCGTTGAACGAAAAAGAATGGCAGAATAATATTGATAAGTACAGTGATATTGATTTAACTGTTAATTTCGAATCGAAAAGAAGGGTTCTTGAGTTTCCCGACTGGAAAGATATAAGGTATGTGCTGGAATCGATGGGTAAAAAGGATGCAAAAGATCACCTGAATTGTGGTGCCTGTGGTTACGATAGCTGCGAAGAACATGCTATTGCCATTGTCCAGGGCTTAGCCGAAACAGAAATGTGTTTGCCTCATACCATTGAAAAACTTCATAAATCAATAACCGATTTGGCAATAACAAACGATAAATTATCGTCAATTCAGCAAGCACTAAAGCAATCTGAAAAAATGGCAAGCATGGGTCAGCTTTCAGCCGGAATAGCACATGAGCTGAATAATCCTTTGGGAGTTGTGATCATGTATGCAAATATTTTGCTCGAAGAAGCTCCAAAGGATTCTCCTATTTACAAGGACTTAAAACTTATTGTTGATCAAACTAACCGGTGTAAAAAAATTGTTGGCGGGTTGCTAAATTTTGCCCGAAAAAACCAGGTTAATTCTACCGAGGTTGATATTGTTAAACTTTCCGAACAATGTTTGCAGGCTGTAATTGTTCCCCAAAATATTGATGTATCTATCGACAGGGATAAATTAAGAAACCCTCTTGCAATGCTCGATCAGGAGCAAATGATACAGGTTCTTACAAACCTGATTAAAAACTCTGTTGAAGCAATGCCAAAAGGCGGAAAGCTAAAGGTTTTACTCGAAGATTCTGAAAATGAAGTGTTTTTTACAATTTCCGATACAGGCTCGGGAATTAAGGAATCGGATAAAGACAAAATTTTTGAACCCTTTTTTACAACAAAAGGAATAGGAAAAGGAACCGGACTGGGATTGGCAACAGCTTATGGTATTGTAAAAATGCATAAAGGAAAAATCGAACTTGAATCGAACGCAGATATTTCTAAAGGACCAACAGGAACAAGCTTTAAAATAGAATTGCCTAGAATTCGATAAACCATAAAAAAATAAATTATGGAACAAAATAAAAAACTGGTGCTAATTGCTGACGATGATTCTGATTATCTTTTTCAGATGAGAATGTATATCCAGGGTTTCGGTTTCGATGTTATTACAGCAAATAGCCAAAAGGAAGCAGAATATATTATTGAAAGCACTAAGCCCGATTTGGCAATTTTCGATCTTATGATGGAAAAAGATGATAGTGGTTTTATCCTGTGTTTTAAAATGAAAAAAAAATATCCCGATGTTCCCATTATTCTTGCAACAGCAGTCGCATCAGAAACCGGTTTTTCTTTTGGACTAAATACCCAGGACGATAAACAATGGATTAAAGCCGATTTATATTTAGAAAAAGGTATAAGAAAAGATCAATTACACAAAGAAATTAATAAATTGCTTAAAATTTAAAAATAGCAAAATGAACAGTTTAGTTGTACTGGTTGTGGATGATGAACCCGGAATTCGTTCCGGTGTTAGCAGGATACTGAATAATTTCACTGTTAGTTTTCCTTTTATGGATGCTGATATGGGTTTTAATGTTATTGAAGTTGGAACAGGAGAAGATGCAATAGAAGAAATTAAAAACAAACACATAGATATTGTTTTGTTAGATAATAAATTACCAGGTATTCAGGGAACTGATGTACTGGAGTTTATTAATAAAAATAAACCCGAAATAATTGTAATGATGATTACATCCTATGCATCACTTGAATTGGCAGTAAAGGCCACAAGCCAGGGAGCATACGATTTTATTCCAAAACCATTTACCCCGCAAGAGCTTAAATCGTCATTAGAGAATGTATCAAAACATTTATTCCTGCGAGGTGTTACCAAAAAATTAAAGCAGGAAGGAAAGGAAATTCGGTATCAATTTTTATCAGTTTTATCGCACGAATTAAAATCACCACTCAACGCGATTGAAGGTTACTTACGAATAATGCAGGAGAAACAGGCTGGAAGTCGTATTGAAGATTATGAACAAATGATCGACCGTTCTCTGCAAAGAGTTAAGGGGATGAGAAATCTCATCATGGATTTACTCGACCTTACAAAGATAAAGTTTGAGAAAAAAACAGAAAAGTTCCAGATGTTAAAACTAAAAGAGATAGCACAATACGCTATTGAGGCCATAAATCCGTATGCAATTCAAAAAGATATTCATTTTTCGTTGCGCGAAGATGATGAGGTGACTATAAACGCCGATCCGGGTGATATTGAAATTATTTTTAATAATTTGATTTCTAACGCAGTAAAGTACAATAAAGAAGGTGGAGTTGTTGATATCGAACTAAAAAACGAGAAGGAAAAAATATCAATTCAAATAAAAGACTCGGGAATAGGATTAAATAAAGATGAAATAACCCAATTATTCAATGAATTTTATCGTGTAAAAAATGAGCAAACAAGGCATATATCAGGTAGCGGGTTAGGCCTTCCGATTGTAAAACGTGTAGTTGATTTATATCATGGCGATATTCATATTGAAAGTGAGCCGGGCATAGGAAGTACTTTTACCGTTGTACTACCAAAATAATGAAATTGAAAGTGGAAAGAGGAACGAGAGATAAAAAGTGTGAGAACTGGAGCCTTGAAACGATAGTTTTAACTGCTAAAACAGGCAAGCCTGATACTAAATACATGATACTAAAAATAAATATATATGAATAAACTCCCTGAAAAAACTATAGGAAGGTTAAGCGAATACAGAAGAACACTATTAATTTGCCTGGCTAAAGGTAAAACTCATATTTTTTCTCATGAGCTGGCTAATTTGCATCACATAACTGCTGTTCAGGTACGACGCGATATTATGCTTATAGGGTATTCGACAACTCTTAAAAAAGGATACGATGTTAAAGCGTTAATTGATGTTATTGCCCAAATTATTGATACCGATGAAGGTTTAAATGCTGCTGTTATTGGAGCAGGGAATTTGGGGCGGGCAATAATTACTTATTTTAACGGGAAACGTACAAAGTTACGTATTGCAGCTTCTTTCGATGTAGATACTGAAAAAGCAAACAGGGTTATTGCAGGTGTAAAGTGTTACCCAATGACTGATTTAAATAAAATTGTTAAGGAACTTAATATTCGTATCGGAATAATTACTGTTCCTCCCGAAGACGCGGTTTCAGTTGCTGAAAACCTTGTTAATTCAGGAATAAAAGGAATTCTAAATTACACATCAACACCATTAAGTGTTCCACAAAATGTGTATCTCGAAGAGTATGACATGATTACTTCGCTCGAGAAAGTGGCTTATTTTGTAAAACAAAAGAAATAAATCAAGAAGGTTTTACTTTAGAACCTGTAAGATAATAAAAAAACACAGCGTCCTGGCGTTTTTGCAGAGAGAAAAAACATTTGTTAAATGCAGATTCATAGAAGCTTTGATAATTTACATGCAATAAAAAATCCGGTAGTAACAACCGGCTCGTTCGATGGTGTGCATATAGGCCATAAAGTTATAATTAACCGTTTAAATAGCCTTGCCGGCGAAATAAACGGAGAGTCAGTACTTATTACATTTCACCCGCATCCACGCCTGGTTCTATACCCGGAAACAGCAGGTAAAACATTAAGGCTTATAAATACACAGCGTGAAAAAATACATTTGCTCGAAAAGACCGGACTTGGTCACTTAGTTATAATTAATTTTACTAAAGAATTTTCTGAAACCACTTCGCAACAATTTGTTGAAGATATTCTATTAGGAAAATTACATGCAAAAAAAATCATCGTGGGTTTTAATCACCATTTTGGACATAATCGCGAAGGAGATTACTCTTATCTTTATAAACTTACAAAAGACCATAACTTCGAAGTGGAAGAAATACCTGAACAAGACCTGGAGAATGAAACAGTAAGTTCAACTATAACACGTAAAGCCCTTTCCGAAGGCCGCATTCAACGTGCAAATGCCTATCTCGATCATCATTTTATCATGATGGGCGAATTAAAAGAAGGAAATAAAAAATGCCGTGAAGCCGGATTTCTTACACTCGAGATGATTGTTGAAGAAGAAATAAAACTGGTTCCTCTCGAAGGTGTTTATGCTGTTTCATTAACATGCAATGATTCATATTACCGGGGAATGCTGAATATTAAAAATTTAAATAATACAAACATCCCTGGTGTACAGGTGCATCTGTTCGATCTGGAGCCAAATCATGATTTAATAGACAAAATGGCTACTATTACCTTTCATAAACGAATGCGTGGTGAGCTCATGCTAAATAAAACAGATGATCTAAAGAATCAACTGTTAAAAGATAAGAGCGAGATTGAAGAGTTGATTTATTAATACATTCTGCTAACAACGATCGGATTTGTTCTGATATCAATTACTCCATAATTTTCAGAACCTGTTTTTTCAGCTCAGCCATTTCTGTACTTTCAAGCGATCTTTCAGTTGATGAACCATTAATTTTAAATTGTTCGATAATTTGTACGGGAGCTTTGCTAAAAACAAAAATATCGTTTCCTAAAAGAAGAGCTTCGTCAATATCGTGAGTAACAAAAACAACGGTACGTTTATCGAATTGCCATATTTTGCGAAACGATTTCATTAAGTTCTGCTTTAGTTTAAAGTCGAGTGTTTTAAGTGGTTCATCCATTAAAATGATATCCGAAGGATATGCAAATGCACGGGCAATGGCAACCCGTTGTTTCATTCCACCACTTAGTTTAGCGGGGTAAAAATCGGCAAAGTTTTCAAGTTCTACCAATTGCAGGTATTTATCAACAATCTTTCCAGGTTCTTTATCTTTCAGAATAAAAGAAATATTTTCGCGAACTGTTTTCCAGGGTAATAAGCGTGGTTCCTGAAAAATATATGAAATAATTTTTTCATCGAACCCATAAAAATGCCCTGAGTCAGGATGAATAGTTTTGCTCATCATATTCAACAGGGTTGTTTTTCCGCACCCCGATGGGCCTAAAATACAACTTATTGTATGCTCCGGGATTTCCAATGAGAAATCACTGTAAATAGTAAAATCATGAAACGATTTGTTTATATTGCTAATTTTCAGGCTCATTGTTACTTCCAAATTACAATCCGTTGTTCAATTTTTCGAATGATTATCTCAAATAAATAGCTAATAAGAACTGCAACAATTGTCCAGGCAATAACCTGGTTTACCAAGAGATAAGTTTGAGCTGTTTGCATAAATGTTCCAATTCCATAACGGGGTTGGCTTAATACTTCTCCAATTATTATTGCACGCCAGCCAAAGCCCATAGCACTTGATGCCCCGCTAAAAATAAAAGGTGTTATAGCAGGCAAATAAACTTCTTTTACAATCTTAATTTGGCTTATCTTATATATTCGTGCCATTTCAACTAAATCGTGGTCAACGTTCCGAATACCGTCAATTACATTGGTGCATATAAAAGGAAACATGGTTAAAAATGCAATAAAAACCGGAACCATATCCACTTTGAACCAGATAAGTGCTAAAAGGATAAGTGATATCACAGGTGTTGAGCGAATAGTAACCAAAATTGGTTTTAAAAACGCATGAAACGAGCTGTTTATCCCGGCAAAAATTCCCAAAAGGACACCAAGAAGAAAAGAAAGAATAAAACCGATTATTCCACGAAAAATGGTTGATCCAATTATATAAATAAAATCTTTAGTGGTAAAAAGCTTAATAGTTGTCAGAAATGTCAATTCAGGGGAAGGAAGGATTAATTCAGAATGGTAGATTATTGAAACAATTTTCCATATTGTAAGCAGAATAAGTATCGAAATAGTTGTTATTATTCTGTTTTTTTGAAAAATCTTTTTCATCTTTTATAGCCGGATATCTTTTAAAATACAATAACCATAGTATTGTCAAAGATTATTTAATAAACTCGTTGATTTTTTGTAAAAGAAACTGGGGCTTTGTTGGTTTGGAGATATAATCATTACACCCATAATTCAACGCATTTACTTCGTCGTTGGTTAAAGCATAAGCAGTAAATGCAATAATGGGGACATCCCGATTAATTTTTCTGATAATTTTTATAGCTTCAACGCCATCCATATCGGGCATTCGAATGTCCATTAAAATAATATCAATAGTTGGGTTTTCTGTAAAAGTGCGAACAGCTTGTTCCCCATTTTCTACCTGGAAAATCTTAATCCGGGTGGGGTGTAACGATTTCTCTAAAAATTTTAAATTAAGTTTTTCATCATCAGCAATTAAAATGCTTTTATTGCTCCAATCAAAATTCTGATTATATGTTTCTGTGTTTTCTGCCTTCATTCGTTTTATAAGAGAGTTCTCAAAGTAATTGTAATTATTAAAATGGATAATTGTTTGTAGAATAAAATTAAACAAAATTATATATATGAACTAATTTAAAAAGAAATTTTCATCAGGAATATTTCCACCAATAATATCGGGATTTAAAGTATAAAATAATTCCAGATAGTTATAAATCTCTGTTTTAACATCTTTTGAAGAAATAAAATTTAAATTAGACCGGGGTATGGAGATTCTTGCAACTTCAATGTTTGGTAAAATATTGTATTTTACAATCAAGCTAGCTGCCGAATCAGGGTTCGCGTTTACCCAATCGGTTGATTTCCGATACTGGTCTAAAAACAGGGAAACATATTTTTGATTATGTTTTGCAAATTCAGATTTTACAAGTAAAGCAGTTTGAGCTATAGGTATATTCCTATTTAGTTTTTGCCATTCGGCATTTAAATCAAATAAAGGATAAACATTTTTATTTTTTTGCATTACCAGGCTAACCATTGGCTCAGATATAACACCCAGGACTGCTTGTTCTGCTGCAACGGCATTTGCCAGATCAATATGTGTTGGGAAAGAGTAATCGAGTATAACATCCTTTTCGGGATCAATATTATTTTGGATTAATAGATGCTTAAACAAAACATCGGGAGTCATTCCTTTAGCCATGAGATGTATTTTTTTCCCTTTTAAATCATTCCATGTTCGAATAGATGTGTCGCTTCCAAATAGATAAAGTGTGCCCCATACGGGGATAGCAGCAAGTTTGTAATTAATGCCTCTGTTATATAAAATAGCACCCATGGTTGTTGGTAAAATAGCAAAGTCAACCTTGTTTTCAAGCATTAGTTTTCGAACCTGGATGGGTTCATTCAAAATAATTATCTCGGTTCCTGGGTTTTTTGTTATTGCCAGGCTATCAATTATTTTAATCATTCCCATAGCCGACGGGCCTTTCAAAGTTGCAATCGTAATTTTTTTGTTTTCTGCGGATTTGTTACACGATAATGCACAAACTAAAGATACAAGTAAAAGGACAAGTATTTTTTGCATGATAAATTTTTTACAAATCTAATATATTTCATATTAACACGAAACCAAACTTCAAACTTCAAACTTCAAACTTCAAACTTCAAACTTCAAACTTATAAATCTGTTATATATCATATTTTTTGTTCGAAATAAAGTTTGTATCTTTGTTAACAAATTAACAGTAAACCTGATTTACTCTTTCTGAGAAACGGAAATATTTCTGTTTCAAGGTTAAAGAAAAAATCTAATCCGGAGGAAATCTGATGGAAAAGAGAATTGGAACCGCACTTATTTTAATTGAGAATAAAGAAAGCGTTCATCTTCTGAACGATATTATCTCGAAACATTCCGAAATTATTATTGGCAGGCAGGGATTACCACGTTACAATGGCCAAAGTATTATTTCTCTTGTTCTTGAAGGTACCACCGATGAAATTGGATCTTTAACCGGTCAGTTAGGCCGTATAAAAGGGTTGCAAGTAAAATCAGTAGTACTAAAAAACAAGAAAAACAATGAGAACGATTAAATTTTTAATTTTCCTTTTTGCATCAGTAAACAGCTTTTCTCAAACTCATGACCTCAAGGGAGTGGTTTCAGACTCTGAAACAAACGAAAAACTAAGCGGAGTACATATTCAGTTGTTTAGTAATGAAAAATCACATAGCTATTATTCTATTACTAATCTGAATGGTGAGTTTGTTATTACCGGAATTATTGAAGATGAATACCGGTTGCTTACATCTTACCTGGCTTATAAAAGTTATGACAGTACATTTAGGATAACATCCGATTACGAGCTCGAAGTTATTTTAAATAAAGAATATGTAAGCCTGGGGGAAGTCATTGTAAGCAGCACACGGTACGATCAATTCATAAAAGAAATACCTGTTCCAGTTGAAATTGTTGAACAAAATCAGATTGAACGCTCATCGTCTTTTACAGCATCTGATATTTTGCAGCAAGAACCCGGTGTGGCATTAAGCCGCGATGGCATTTGGGCTACAGGTATAAATATTCGCGGATTGGGCGAACAACGTATTGTAATGATGGTTGATGGCAACCGGATAGAAACAGCAACCGACCTGATGGCTTCCATGTCGTTGTTTGATGTAGATGATATTGTTCGAATAGAGGTAATAAAAGGGGCTTCGTCTTCATTATATGGAACAGGAGCTCTGGGCGGTATTGTAAATGTAATTAACAAAGAAGGATATTTTAATTCAGCTCCGTATTTTAATGGATGTTTTAATACAGGATTTAGTTCTGCAAACGAGTTATTTACCCGCAAACTAACATTTAATTCAGGTTCAGGCAGATGGTATGTACGATTAAGTGGTTCGTTACGCGATGCAGGCGATATTAGAACTCCTGAAGGAACAATTGATAACAGCCAGTTTTCAGACCAAAGTATTTCCTTGTCGGCCGGCTTAAAAATCAAAGAGAACCATGTATTTAAAGTAAACTACCAGTTTTTCGATGCTGATGACGTTGGCATTCCCGGGGGATCTGCTTTTCCAGGCAATGCAACAGCAACATATTCCGATGCAAAACGTGAGCTATTTTCTGCTAATTACGAAATAACAAATATTACAGCCTCATTCGAACGGTTGAATGTAAAATATTTTCATCAATATATTGTCCGTGATGTTGATTTACTTCCAAACTCGCCAGTAATAACACCAACAAGAATAACTACACCAGAATTATTTACTCCATCAGGCGAGCACACCACCGATGGTATTCAAATTCAGTCGGATTGGAAATTTACAGAGAAAAATTCATTTATTGCAGGTATTGATGTGTGGAGAAGAATGCTGACTACAAGTCGCGAAAAATATATCCGTGTTGATGTATTAGATACAAGTGGCGATACTATTGCAACAAATAATCTTGTACGTGGCGAAACACCCATTCCCGAGTCAGTTTTTGGAACGGCTGGTATTTATTTGCAGAATGAACAGAAAATGCTCAACAACAGGCTTAAAGTTATTTTGGGTGTACGATTGGATGGTGTTCGTATCGCTAATGAACAGGCATTCGATATCGATTATTTGATTACAAATGGTACCCGAAACGATTCTCCGCCAAACCAGCGAATTACTTTCGAAGAAAACGAAGAGTACAAAATATCGTGGAGTGCAAACCTGGGTATTTTATATTCTCTCACAAATGATATGGATTTAAGCTTGAATACAGGGCGTTCATTCCGGGCACCATCGCTCGAAGAAAGTTATAAATACATTGATTTGGGTAATATGGTTCGTTTAGGTGATCCTGACCTGGATCCTGAAAAAGGATATTCTGTAGATTTAGGGTTTCGAATATGGAAACCAAAATTTCATTTCAAAGTGAATGGATTTGTAAACTGGCTTTCGGACATGATTGTTGAAGAGTCGGGCGAGTTTATTTATTCATACACAACAGGAGTAGTTGATACAATACCTGCCCTGATAAATGCAAATGTCGATCAGGCCCGCCTGTATGGTTTTGATATGAACTTTGAATACAATTTTTATAAAACATTTACTCTTTATGGACTAGGTTCTTTTGTAAGAGGCGAGGATACTAAAAATGAAACAAGTTTGCCTCTTATTTCTCCTCTGAATGGCCGATTGGGATTGCGTTATGAAATCCCTAAATATTTTGGTGTTGAATTTATTGCCATAGGTTTTGCCGATCAAAATAAAGTTGCTGATGGTGAAAAAGAAACAAAAGGTTTTGCACGCTTCGATTTTACGGTTCATTCATCATTGATAAACCTTGATTTTGCAAAATTCCAGCTTTTTGGAGGAATTGAGAATATTGGCGATCGTGCATACCGAAACCACCTGGCAACGAACAGGGGAGCAATAGATATTGAGCCGGGAAGAAACTTTTATATTAAACTTAAGCTATTGTTCTAGAAACAGAAAGAAAATTGATATTGTCTCTAACCAAAAAATTACAAACTAAATATCTTGATGATTCATCGTGTTCTTTGTGAAAATTAAAAAAATATAAAGTAAAAAGAAAAATATATGAAATTCTTCCCCGAAAAATGCAAAATTGAGGATCAACGAATGAAATCATTTATTGATCCCGAAGAACTATGGGATTATATAAATAATACCCAGGCAACTAAAGAAAGAGTCCGGGAGATAATTGCTAAAGCACTGAATAAAGAACGTTTAACTCTTGCAGAGACTGCCGTGCTTATTAATGCCAGTGATCCCGAATTGATCGAAGAAATAAAGCAGGGTGCAAGAACCCTGAAAGAAAAAGTGTATGGCAACCGTATTGTACTTTTCGCTCCATTGTACATCGGGAATAAGTGTACTAACAACTGTAAATATTGTGGATTCAGGGTGTCAAACAAAGACGCTATACGACAGACACTTGATGATCAGCAGATAGTAAAAGAAGTGGAAGCTCTCGAAGATAATGGACAGAAACGACTGATTTTGGTTTATGGAGAACATCCCGATTACTCGCCCGAATATATTGCTCATACTGTTAAAACGGTGTATGGTGTTAGAAAAGGAAATGGCGAAATCCGTCGTGTAAATATTAATGCTGCTCCATTGGATATTGACGGGTTCAGAATAGTTAAAGAATCAGGAATCGGAACATACCAGGTTTTCCAGGAAACATATCACCCGGAGGCTTATGCCAAATATCATTTAGGAGGGAAAAAGAAAGACTTCGACTGGCGTTTAACATCGTTGGATCGGGCACAGGAAGCCGGTGTTGATGATGTAGGTATCGGGGCATTATTTGGTTTGTACGATTGGCGTTACGAGGTGCTTGCCTTGGTTCGTCATACCAATCATTTTGAAGCGTGTTACAATGTTGGCCCGCATACCATTTCTTTTCCACGTATTCAGAGCGCATCGGATATTGATGTTGATCCAAAATACCTGGTGAGCGATGAAGATTTTGTGAAATTGGTTGCCATATTGCGTTTGGCTGTTCCATATACAGGAATGATACTTACTGCACGCGAATCAGTTCAGGTACGCCGCGAAGTGCTTCAGTTTGGTGTATCACAGATTGATGGTGGGACAAAACTCGAGTTGGGATCATATTCAGATACCAAAAATGAAGAACAAAACCTGAATCGGGAACAATTTGTAATTAACGACAACCGCTCTCTGGCAGAAATTATTGATGAGCTTATTGATACAGAATATTTACCTTCATTTTGTACTGCTTGTTACAGGCTCGGCAGAACGGGTGAACACTTCATGGAGTTTTCAGTTCCGGGGTTCATTAAACGATATTGTACTCCAAATGCAATACTCACTTTAGCTGAATATTTGGTTGATTATGCATCTGAAGATACTGCAAAAAAAGCATGGATTGTAATAAACAAGAATATTGAAAACATGGAAGATGAGAAAATCAGAAATTCAATTAAAGAGAAAGTAGAAAAAATAAAATCAGGAACCAGAGATTTATACTATTAATTTATGATAAAAGGAAAAGATTTAAAACCACATATAGGAATTTTTGGCCGGAGAAATTTTGGTAAAAGTTCTTTTATCAATGCTCTCACAAAGCTTGATGTGGCTATAGTTTCTGAAATTGCAGGAACAACTACCGACCCGGTGAAAAAATCAATGGAAATATTCGGTATTGGCCCTGCAATTATAATTGATACTGCCGGTATTGACGATTCAGGAGAACTTGGAGAAAAGAGAGTAGCGAAAACAATAGATGCAATAAAACAAATTGACTGTGCAGTATTGCTTATCGCGAATAATGTCTTTGATGAATTTGAAGAAATGCTGATTCAAAAATTCAATAAATTTAAAATCCCATTTCTAATTGTTCATAACAAATCCGATGTTGAGCCAATTTTGAATTCAACAATAAAAAAAATAAATCAACATACCAACGCGATTATTGTTGAATTTTGTGCAAAAACGAGCTTTAATATCGAAGGAGTTATTGAAGCGCTTAAAAATACAATTCCGGAAACAGCATATCAAACCCCGTCATTATTAAAAGGAATTATTGAACGCGGTGACATTGTAATGCTTATAACTCCTATTGATTCGGAAGCTCCCGATGGAAGAATGATTTTGCCACAGGTTATGGCTATTCGTGATGTTCTCGATAATAATGCAATAAATGTTGTAGTAAAAGAAACCGAAGCAGAACTATTTTTAAAGGAAACCGGGATTAAACCCAAATTGGTTATAACCGACAGCCAGGCATTCGGGTATGTGAATAAAATTATTTCGCCTGATAGTATGTTAACAGGGTTTAGCGTGGCTTATGCAAACATGCGAGGCCCCTTTAATGATTATGTAAGAGGTACAAGAAAAATTGATGAGCTGAAAGATGGCGATAAAGTAATAATTCTCGAATCATGCACCCATCAGGTAAGTTGCGAGGATATTGGCAGGTATAAAATACCACGCTGGCTAAGAGAATATACTAAGAAACAATTGGAATTTGATGTTGTTGCCGGTTTAAATGAAATTAAGAACCCAATTACCGATTATGCATTGGTTATTCAATGTGGCGGATGCATGATTACACGCAAACAGGTTTTAAGCCGTTTGTCTGATGCTATAGAAACCGGTGTTCCTGTTACCAATTACGGGCTGACTATTGCATATATAAACGGAATTTTTGACAGGGCTGTTGCTCCTTTTATTAAATAATTTATGATAACTGTAAGCGAAATATTAAATAAGCAGGAATTGTCTAAAGAAGATATTATATACCTGCTTTCAATAACAAGCAAAGAAGAACATGACGCTTTAATTAAAAAAGCGTATTCAGTAAAAGAAAGCTATTTAGGGAAGAATGATTATTTGCGGGGGCTGATTGAATTATCAAACCAGTGTAAAAAGAATTGCTTATATTGTGGAATAAGAGCAGAAAACTCTAAAGTCTCAAGGTACTCGATTTCCGATGAGGAAGTTTTGCAGGTAACTGAATTTGCCCTGAAAAATAAATTCACGGGAATTGTTTTACAATCGGGCGAACAAAGCAATGCTCATTTTACAAAAAGAATAACTGAGCTGATAATCAAAATAAAAAAAATAACATATCCTGAATTCCGCATCACTCTTTCACTTGGAGAACAATCATTCGAAACATATAAAGAATGGTTTGATGCAGGAGCGCAACGTTATTTGTTGCGAATCGAATCATCAGGCGAAGAGTTGTATAATAAAATTCATCCCGATAACGAATTACATGATTATAAAACACGGCTGCAATGCCTTGAAAATATTCAGAAAGTTGGTTATCAAACCGGAACAGGAGTGATGATTGGCTTGCCATTTCAAACAATTGAGAATCTGGCCGATGATTTATTATTCTTAAAAAAAATGAATATCGATATGGCTGGCATGGGTCCCTATATTGAACATACCGATACTCCTTTGTACAAACATAAAGATTTATTATTGCCCATTTTAGAACGGTTTAATCTCTCTCTTCGCATGATAGCAATCTTGAGAATAATGATGCCAGATATCAATATCGTATCAACAACGGCACTTCAGTCTATTGTACCCATGGGAAGAGAACGCGGATTAAAAGCCGGGGCTAATGTTCTTATGCCTAACCTTACTCCCGGAAAATACAGAAGCAGCTATCTTCTTTACGAGAATAAAGCATGTATAGATGAGGAAGCTGATGAATGCCTGGATTGCCTTGCAAACAGGGTTAAAATGATTGGAGAAGAGATTGCTTATAGTGAAGATGGAGATTCTAAACATTTTACACTAAGAAATCGTATTTCTCTCGAATTTAATGAAAAGAGGCTAAGCTAAAAAATGAAACATGTGTTGTTATTTCCTGCTATATGGTTTATTTATTATAACCCTAATGTTGTGCTAAATTAACAGAAATCCGGATAAACACCTGGAAATTTGCCAAAACAATGTGGGTAATTTTGGGAAGCGATAGTTGACTTAAACAAATAAATTTGTAACTTACATCATTATTCCCAAAATCAAATTTTATGGCAAAAGAAACAAGAATACTTGGTGTTCTTATCACCGACAGGCAAAAAGAAGCAGGTAAAGTTCAGGCTGTACTTACAAAATTCGGATGTTCTATTAAAACCAGGTTGGGATTACACGAAGTAAGCGACGACCTGTGTAGTACAAGCGGTTTACTTTTGTTAGAACTTACAGGCGATTTGTCCGAAATGGATAAACTCGAAAAAGAATTAAAAACAATAGCCGGAACACAAACGCAGAAAATGATTTTTAAGGATTAATTTTAGGGGATTTTTATTAAAAAAGCGGGAGTAAGTTTTATTCCCGCTTTTTTATTTTATCTCTGTTATCCACATAAAATAGTAAAAAACAAGATGAATTTTCAAATTTTTCCTATATATCGCCACTTCACGGGAACCGGTTGTTAAAAATCAGTCGGACAATAATAATTTTTTATGCTGATAAAGCAAAAGTCATATTTTAAATCAAAAATTATTTATATCTTTAAAGTAATTTTAAATTTACAAACAAGTAGCTGGCATTCAATAGTTTACAATAATCGAGTTCGAGTTTATCATTAAAAGTTTAAACAAATGAAAGATAGTTTATTAAAAATAGCATTCATTTTTAGCATTCTCTTTTTTTTGAGCAGTACAATTAACGCTCAGAATTATGAAGTAAAGGGAGCCGGAACCGATGATGCGAATGGCATTTATATCCCTTCTGGTAAGAAAAACGGCAAAACACAGTATAAAAATGGCAAATACACTCTTTTTTATAAAGGATGCCATGCAAAATGGATGATAATATCGCCCGATGGCAATCTTTACAGAAATAAAAAAGATTCAAATACACCTCCCGAAAATGGATGGGAAAAAGGATGTGGAAAAGGTAGCCTCGAGCCTGCACCAACAATTTTACCTGTTGCTGAAAATCCCCAAAAAGAAAATTAATATCAAATAAACTAAAATAAACAAATACTGATTATGAGAAAATTTACCTTGTTTTTATTTTTGAGTTTAGTGATGTTATTCACATCATTAAACCTTTCTGCACAATACCTTGTAAGTGGTGCAGATGAACCTGGTGTAGATGGTTACTATTACGAAGATGGTACTGAAGATGGTAAGCCTCTATACACAAATGGGCATTATTTTTTGCATTATAAAGGATGTACAACCAAATGGGCAATATCGAGTTTGTCTGCTTGTCCTTTATATAGTACTACTGTTGACGGTGATGTTCCTCCTGCGGAAGGATGGCATGAAGGCGGGCGTGGAGATTACGGTAAGGCACCTCTAATTGCAAAAATGAATTCTATTGCCTGGGATACCAAAATTATAATAGAATCACCTGATGATGATGGCACTTTCAATGATTCTATTCAAATGTTGTTATACACAGTTGACAATCCTTTTACAGGGAACAATGGCGACGATTTTGTTGCAGATGGTAAAGTAATTGTTACAAATTTACCTGCCGGGCTCACTGCAATTGTTGAAAGAACCGGCGATAGCACGTTAGTGTTGAAACTTGCCGGTAGTGCAATAAACCACACATACCAGAATAATGTTGATAATATTTCCCTGCAATTTCAGAATAGTGCTTTTAGTGATGGGAATGCTTCGGAGATAGAGAATTCTGTTATAGAGAACATAGGTATTCGTTTTTTAGAGCAATTCCTGGTTTTTGGTGCAACAATAACCCCTGAGGTTAACGATACATTTTCTTTGAGTGGTATTCATAACATGAAACCTCTATATACCAGTGACACTTATTATATGTTTTATAAAGGATGCCAGTGGGGAACAAAATGGGCCATTTCAAATGATATTGGCAATTGCCCTGAATACACTACAAAAAACAGTGGTGATTTTCCAAATGTAACCGGATGGAGTGACGGGCGTGCGTATGGAAACGATACCATTTACATGGCACATTTAAATAGCATACATTATAATAAAACCTCCATTTTTGAGTCAGGTGCAGACGATGGAACATTTACAGATTCTATCATTGTACGATTTGTTGCACCTGCTGACGGAAATACATTTACAGGAACTAACAACGATGATTTTATTGCAGGTGGCAAACTGGTTGTATCTAATTTGCCTGCCGGGCTTACTGCTGTTGCAACACGAACAAGCGAGACTTCACTTACTGTTAAGTTTACAGGTTCTGCAACAAATCACACACCGGATTATAATGTAAATAACCTGACTTTTGAATTCCAGAACAGTGCATTTAGCAATAACGATGCTTCATCTGTAGAAAATGACAATAACATATCCATGGAATTTATCGAAAAAGTTGTTGTTGTTGATGCTGTTTCCTATCCCGATATGAATGGAATTTATATATCATCAGGATTTATAAATAATAAACATTCATATTCAAAAGGAGATTATACTATAGGTTACAAAGGATGTAATGCAAAATGGGTACTTGTTGAAGGAACGAATATATTTAATTGCCCCGAATATTCAACATTATACAACGGAGATACTCCTGAAGGTGTATGGGGACAAGGTGGAAGAGGAGGCTCACAGGAAGAAAAAGTATATGTCATTAAACCAAATTCACTCCTGTATAGTAACGATGCATTTATTGAAGATAGTATAAACAATGGCAGTACGAGCGATTCGATTGTAATTCGCTTTATTTACCCTGATAATGCAGACGGATTTACCGGTTCAAATGGTGATGATTTTGTTGCTTCGGGCAAAGTTCTAATTACGAATTTACCTGAAGGACTAACTGCTGTTGCAACCCGAACCAGCGACACTACAATTGTTGTTAAGCTTACCGGAACAGCAACCCATCATACGATTAATTACAATGCCGATAATATTGGTATTGCATTTCAGAATACAGCGTTCCTGAATGGAAATGCATCTTCTGTAAATTATTCTACAAAGAATAATATTAAAATGCGTTTTATTCAAAAATATGAAGTAATGAATGCTGAAGATACTCCAGATGTAAATGGAACTTATATTTCAAGTGGCATAGTAAACGAACATGTGGTTTATGCTAAAGGAGAATACAGATTAGGCTACCGTGGCTGCGAATGGGGAGCGTATTGGGTTATTGTTGATGGGGATAACGATGGAAATGTAAGCCCTGGATATTGCCCAATATATAATGTTGAAGAATTTTCAGAAGATATTCCGGTTACTGGTTGGGAAAATAGCTCGATGATGGTATATCCGCATAATAGTTTACTTTATTTAAAAGATTATTTCAATGAATCAGAATCTAATGATGGTAGTATAGATAATAGTGATACATTGGTAATCAGGTATTTTTATCCTGAAAGTGGAGCTAAATTCTCAGGAGTAAATGGCGATGATTTTGTTACAGACGAAAAAGTAACAATACAAAATTTACCAGCTGGTTTAACTGTTGTTATGACACGCACAAGCGACACAACCCTTGCAGTTGTGCTGAATGGTTCAGCGACAATGACAGACGTGAATAATTTAACATTCATATTCTCGGATAATGCTTTCGAAGGCATGGATGCATCAGATGTATTCTTTTCTACAAAAGAAGATTTAGAAATAGATTTTCATGATGAATATTATGTAGCATCCACGGGAGGCGATTATGCAACGATTGCAGAAGCTGTTGCCGATAGCAAAGTGAAAAATGGCGATGTGCTTATTTTAGCTGCTGAAACTTTTACTGAGTATGGTGTGAATGTAACAAAAGGATTGACCTTCAGGGGGCAGGGTGCCGGTAAAACCATTGTGCAGGCACATGCTACACCAGGTTCTGCTACCGACAGGATCTTCTACATGTCTTTTAATTATGATAATTATAGAACTGTTGCCTTTGAAAACATGACTATCCGAAACGGGAAAGATGGTAATAGTGGTGGTGGTATATTTGCTGAATACGCAAATATTCACATTAAAAATTGCGAGTTTGAGAATAACCAGGCAACTTACAATGGTGGGGCAATTTATACATATTTTGGTAATTTTACAGCAGAGAACAGTACCTTTTCAAATAATTCAACATCATATTCAGATGCAAACTCTGGAGGAGGGGCATTATATATTCTTTCATATAGAGATGGAGATACAGCATCTATTAGCAATTGTACTTTTAGCAATAACAGTACTTTGGGAGCTGGAGGAGCTGTTCGGACATATCATTCCCTTAATATTATAAACTCAACGATATCCAATAATACGGCTACATATTACGGGGGAGGTATTTTTAAAAATGGAAACACTATAGATATGTTCAATGTTATTGTAGCAAACAATACCTCGTCAAGTGGAAACGATATTTACGGAAGCGTAACTGCCAACTACTGTTTAATTGAAAATATAACAGGAGTAACCATTACAGGTTCGAATAATGTTACAGGTTCAGATCCTGAGCTTTCCGCTTTAGCTCATAATGGAGGAAGTACACAAACCTGCGCCATATCTTCAACAAGCCTTGCAAAAGATGCTGGAACAAACGAAGGAGCGCCAGAACTCGACCAGCGTGGAGTAGCAATGTTTAATGGTATTAAGGATATTGGCGCTTATGAATACAATACAGAACCATTAATTCTGGTTTCCGACACCATTCTGAATTTTGGAAATACCGTTGTAAACGACAGCAGTGAATTGTGTTATTCACTTTCAGCGATTAACCTTACCAACGATTTGGTTATAACTTCCCCGGCAGGGTATAAACTCTCTGGTTATTCAGGAGAAAGCTTTGTTGGTACAACAAGCATAACACTTTCACCTGTAGGCGGAATAATAAGCGATACAGTTATTTATGTACATAGTTACCCAACCACTGTTGGTGCACTGGAAGGAGTAATTACCCTTGTAAGCACCGATGCTGAAACTATAAACATAACATTAACAACAAATGGTGTTACAGCTCCTACAGGCGCTAATAAATCAGTTAAGGTTATTAAAAATGTAAAGAAATACTTTACAAACGAAGATTTCACATTTGCCGATACCGATGGAGGTATTTTCGCAGGAATTCAGATTCTTACCAAAGAAACGAATGGAGATCTTGAATACGATGGAGTAAATGTAGCCGAAGGAGTTGTGTCAGATGATGTAACCAAACTTTCATTTATGCCTTTCGAAAATGAATGCGGATTGGCTTATGCAACCTTTACATTCAAAGTTAAAGATAACACGGGATTGTATAGTGAAGAAACCTATACTATGGCCATAGATGTAAATGATATCCCTGCAGGGGCAAACGATGCTGTAACAACCAGCGAGGATGTAAACAAAACCTTTGCAGCCGGAGATTTTACATTTACAAATACTGTTGGTTCGTTCGACGGGATTAACATCGTCTCGGCAGAAACATCTGGTGATTTGGAATACAACGGGGCAGATGTAACAGCCAGCCAGGAATGTGCAGATGTAAGTTTGTTGGTATTTAAACCGGTGGCAAATGAAAATGGAAGTTCTTATGCAACGTTCGAGTTTAAGGTAAAAGACGATTTGGGCGAGATAAGTGCAGAAAGCTACACGATGACAATAGATGTTACAGCAGTAAACGATGCACCAACATTAGCAAATGCAATACCCGATGGTGATGCTACAGCAGGAGTGGCTTACACTTATGTAGTACCTGAAAATACCTTTGCCGATATCGATTTAGGTGATGTATTCACTTATACAGCAACATTGAGCGACAATAGCAGTTTGCCTGCATGGTTAACATTTACGGCAGCTACCCGCACCTTCAGCGGCACACCAACATCATCGGGCAACATAACA